>Ga0265324_10000135_pt1 | contig 57848 bp, 68 predicted proteins | sample 41419metaG_FD_198634 | JGI IMG/M metagenome (GOLD analysis project Ga0265324, IMG submission 198634) | Rhizosphere microbial communities from Carex aquatilis grown in University of Washington, Seatle, WA, United States - 4-14-19 metaG | ecosystem: Host-associated > Plants > Roots > Rhizosphere...
CATAAGCTTCATCATATCCTTGTTTTGATAAGTATTCTATTGCATCTTTGCTGACTTTAAGCTTAAAATTCATCTCAGCGATACGTTTTTCAAGGTTTTCAATTTCAAGATAGATGATTTTATGTATGTCTTCTTCAGTAAGACCTCTAAAGATAATTGCTTCATCAATACGATTAAGGAATTCTGGACGGAATTTTTTCTTAAGGGCCTTTTCAATGATTTCACGAGATTTATTTTCTTCATTTACAATACTCAATGGAGTTTGGAATCCCATATTTTTACCAAATGAGTTAACTTCTCTTACACCAATATTTGATGTAAGGATGATCAATGCATTTTTGAAGTTAACCTTACGACCTAAGCCATCAGTTAACATACCTTCATCAAGTAATTGTAACAATAAGTTGAATACATCTTCGTGTGCTTTTTCTATTTCATCAAAAAGAATAACACAGTGTGGTTTTCTTCTAACCTTTTCTGTTAATTGACCACCTTGATCATACCCCACATATCCTGGCGGTGGACCAATAAGTCTAGATACCGAGTGTTTTTCCATGTATTCAGACATATCCATTCTAATCAATGAATCTGAATCACCAAAAACATATTCAGCAAGCATTTTAGCTAGCATTGTTTTACCAACACCAGTTGGTCCCAAGAAGATAAACGAACCTACTGGTTTATTTTTATTCTTAATACCAATACGATTACGTTTGATTGCTTTAACGACTTTAGAAACAGCAGCATCTTGACCTATGATCTTACCCATAAGTTCCTTATCCATATTCATAAGACGTTTGCTTTCTTGAGTTGATATCTTTGTTAATGGAATACCAGTCATCATAGATACGACTTCTGAAATCAATTCTACACCAACTTCAGTTACCTTTTTATCCAGACTGGAAATCCATTCTTTATGTGCGATATCCAATTCATCAACTAATTTTTTCTCTTCATCTCTAAGCTTGGCAGCTTCTTCATATTTTTGTTTAAGAACTACTTCTTTTTTTCGTTCATTAATTTCAATCTTTTGTTTCTCAAGACTCTTGATATTCTCAGGTTTTTCAACACTGACATTTGTTATAGCACCAGCTTCATCCAATACATCAATTGCTTTATCTGGCATTGATCTATCCATGATATATCTTGCTGCTAATTTAACACATTCATCAATAGCTTCATCTGTATATTTAACCTTATGGTGGGCTTCATATTTTTCTTTAATGTTCATAAGGATCACCTTGGTTTCTTCAAGAGTTGGTTCTACGACAAGAACTTGTTGGAAACGTCTGGTTAATGCTCCATCTTTTTCGATATTTTCTCTGTATTCATCAAGTGTTGTTGCACCAATGATTTGGATTTCTCCACGAGATAATGCTGGCTTGAAAATATTTGATGCATCAAGTGATCCAGATGCATTACCAGCACCTACAATTGTATGTAATTCATCAATGAATAGAACAACATCTGGATTTGCTTTACACTCTTCTAGAATAGCTTTCATTCTTTCTTCAAATTGTCCACGATACTTGGTACCAGCAACAATTGATGCTAGGTCAAGAGTTAGGATTCTTTTACCAATAAGTGTTCTAGGTGCATTACCATTTTTAATGATTTGTGCTAGACCTTCAACAATGGAAGTTTTTCCAACTCCTGGTTCACCGATAAGAATCGGATTATTCTTTTTACGTCTTGATAGGATTTGTGAAACTCTTTTAATTTCAACTGATCTACCAACAACTGGGTCAATCTCTCCTTTATCTACAGCTTTGGATATATCTCTGCAAAAATTATCAAGAACAGGTGTTTTACTCTTAGGGTCAATTTGTTTTTGTTTCTTTTTAAAGGCTTCACTATCTTCACCAGTATCATTTCCATCATCACCTTCATATGCACCATTTTTGAAATCGTCTTTCATTTCTTTCATTGTTTTTTTAAATAGATTATAATTTACACCGAATGTTTCGTTTAGAATTTCGGTCACTGATGATTTTGTCAATAATATTGCCAACATGATATGTGTTGTATCTATCATTGTATCATTCATTTTTTCACACTCAGCATCCAATGCTTTCAACATCAATTTTGCTTCATCGGAAAAGGGAAGTGTTTTTCTCGACATGTTTATCATTCGAGGAGTCATATCATTTTTTCTTAGTTCATATGAAATTCTATCATATAAATCTGAAACATCAACATTCAAATTATTTAATACTTTGATACATTCATTGTCCATATCTATTAATATAGATAAGACGATATGTTCTGGTCTTACTTTAACATCATCAAAAGCTTTTGCCTCTTTCATTGAATGATTGATGATTAATTTGACCTTGGGATATATTTCTCTATTCATGGGTTTGTTGTACAAAGATACTGATTATTTTTAAAGACTACAAGCACTTGATTCTTTAGATAAATATTCGTATATTTGTACAAAAAGTAAATGATGAGCGCAAATAGAGCACCAAAATTCGGAAAAGTAGAATTACTTTTAAAATCCACGACAAATGATCCATTAAATACGACAAAAGTTGAATTCGGAGACTGTGGATTGATGATAACTGGTGATCATATCATTGTAATCATTGATGAGAAAGATGAGTTGAAGAATACGCTGACAAGTACTGGTAACATCTTCAACCTCAGAGATGTACAAGCGTATAAAACATATGCACAATAACAATAAAAAATAAATAAACAAAATGATTGTAAAAAAACAAGAAAAAAACAACAAAATCAAAGCCATGTATTCGTCATCAACGATCTGTGCATCTATCTTTGATACAGTAACGAGAGATTTGATCGTTATTTTCAATAACGGTGGACAGTATAAATATCCTAGTGTTGATCTTACAGATTATACTAGATTTGAAATTGCAGAAAGCAATGGAATTGTATTTAATACTTACATCAAAAAGAAATATACCAATTTCGAAAAGATGGATAAAATGGATGTTTCTACTATCCTTAAAGAAGTTGAAGAATTGAAAGCGGTGGATGATAAGGTTGTTGTAACTGCTAAGACAAAAGATATGTTAGAAGGAATGACATTATTAATTGCTAGTTATATTTCAACTGGAAATATCAATAAAGATTTATTAGCTAAGATTGAAGGAAAGATTGGTGCTTTTCAACAAGCTGCTTACCCAGAAGATTTTAAAACAGCTGTTGTTGCCTAATGAATAACTTAGATAAACAATATACAGATTTACTTCAAGATATCTTAGATAATGGAGTTAAAAAAGGTGATAGAACTGGAACAGGAACTATCAGTGTATTTGGAAGAACCATTAGACACAAGATGTCTGATGGTTTTCCTTTGCTCACAACCAAAAGAATGGCATGGAAAGGAATCGTAACTGAAATGTTATGGTTCTTGAGAGGAGATACCAACATAAAGTATCTTGTCGAAAACAATAATAACATTTGGACTGGTGATGCTTATAAAAATTATTTAAGCAAATTTGTTCCACCTGTTTGTCCACCTAACCTAGATGTTCAACCAGATTTCTATTCACCAATGACTAAAGAAATGTTTGTTAAATCCATATTGGAAGAATCAACAAGAGGTAATGAATTTGCTAAAAAATGGGGAGATTTGGGTCCTATTTATGGACGACAATGGAGACACTGGAGTGTGATGAATAAAGTAAATGAAATTACTGGTGAAATTTTTATTGGTAATCAGTGGATTGATCAAATAGCAATTTTAATTAACGATCTTAAAAATAATCCTAATTCAAGACGATTAATGGTTAATGCTTGGAATGTTGCTGATATTGACAAGATGGTTCTTCCTCCTTGTCATTATGGTTTCCAAGTTTATACTAGAGAATTAACATTATTAGAACGTCATTCATTATCAAATGGAAATACAGATGTTGATGAACCTAATTTAATTGATAAGTTAGATCAATTAAATATCCCTAAAAGATCAATTTCTTTAATGTGGAATCAAAGAAGTGTTGATACATTCCTTGGATTGCCGTTCAATATAGCGAGTTATGGCTTGTTATTAGAAATGTTAGCCAAAGAAGTTAATATGGTCCCAGATGAGCTTATTGGAAGCCTAGGTGATACTCATTTGTATCTTGATCATATTGAACAAGCAAAAGAACAAATAACCAGAGAACCTTTTCAATTACCAATTTTAAAAATTTATCCACATAATGTTGTTCCTAATGCAAATATAGAAACAAACCCACATTTTTGGGATTATGGAGATTTTCATATTGAAGGGTATCAATCACACACAACAATAAAAGCAAACTTATCAAACTAAAATGAAAAAACTATTAACAATTTTACTAGCAGTATCAGTCTTGATTTCTTTCGACTCATGTCAACCAAAACATGCATGTGGAAGTAAGCATCAAAAGAAGGTTAGAAACCACAGAATTAAGCATAACACAACATTTATGACTTATTAAGTAACTCAGAATTATTTCAAACTAAAGCTCCCTAAAGGAGCTTTTTTTGTGTTTCGTTAATATTTATAAGAAAACACTATTAAAATGCCAAGAATTAACGATATACACAGCATTATTGTCCCAGCACAAAGTGCTAACACATCTGCACACACATATACTGAAATTTATGGTGGATCAGCTGGTTGCACTATAAATGTTAACAACGTTTTCATCAATGTTGGTGCTACTTCTAATATTCCTATTTGGGTTAAAACAGTAAGTGGTGGAACAGGTTGTTATTTACTAGGTGATAACATCGATGTAACACAAGGTAGTCCAACGGTTTATTAATTTTTTGGCTAAAATTAGGATATTTATATTAAAATAAAAGAAGAAAAACAAACTATATTATATGAAAAAATTAATCAAAATCAGTCCAGTTGGCCTTAAAGGTAATCAAATCAATGAACGTATGAAGGAATTGATGGGGATTGCTCCAATCAATGAAAACAAAACTTCAATAGTTATTGAATTGACTAAAGTTGGACCAGATGGAAATGCTTATGCAATTGTAAGAGAAAATCATCAATGGTATATTAAAACAACAACAAAGAAAACAAACTTGGTTGCTGAAGATTTTAAATATATCGGTGGATTGATGAACAAGAATTCAGAAGCTTATCCTTCTTACGCTAAAGCAATCAAGCACTTGAATCTTAAATTTAAGAGTCTTGCTGAAGCATATGATTTCACAGGTGAAATTAATGTATTCCAAAACGACAATTTACTTGCTGAAGGTGGAGTTGCTGGTTTTGCTGAAATGACTGGTAACGGTTTTTCAGGTGAAGGTAACTTGGAAGAAAATAAACCAATGATGGAAGAAGAGGAAGTTGAATTGAGTGAAGCTGATGCTGCTGTTGATAAGATGATGGAAGAAACTGACAACACAAATGAAGTTTCAGACAAACCAAAAGATCGTGAAATTAAAGAATCTAAATTGACTATTGTAAGAGCTTTAGAAAATATGGATGCTATTATTGATAGCTTAACTGAAGGCAAGGTAAAAAAAAAAGTATACCATCTAAGATAAGCGAAGAAAAAAGATACAAGTTGAAGCTTGGAGGTTCGTCAGAACCAACACCAGAAGCTCCAGCTGCACCTATTGATACTCCACCAGCAGATGCTGGAATGGATGCAGAACCAATACCAAGTTCAGATGACAAGCCTTTTGATAAGGAACCATTTAATGCTGGTGTAGAAGCTGATGAAAATTCAGACCCAAAAAAATATATTGAACAGCTAACTGGAAAGTTAGGACAATCACTTAGAAAATATACTGAGTCACAAGGACAACCAGATTATGAGTTGGAAAAATTCTCAATAAATTCTTTATTGTCAGCAACTCATACTTCAGAAATGGATGCAAATGATCAATCTGATATTATCAAAAAAGTAAAAAGTGCTGGTAATAAAGATGATGATAATTCAGATGCTGCTGATACAGATGCTGCTGATACAGATGTTGACCCAAATAATGATGATGCTGAATCACCAGATTTAGGCGATGGTGGTAGTGAAAATGCTGGTGCTGCTAATGCAGGGGCAAGTGGAGGTGATTTCGGGGGAGATGTAAATGAGAATGATAATCTTTTCATAAAGCCTAAGAAAAACAACATGTTTCAACCAAATTCTAATGATATCCTAGATAATCACTTGAAGGAATCAGAAAAAAGTAGTATCTTTGGTAAAATAAAGACCAGATTACGAGAAACTTTTAATCAAGAAGATAACATGAATGAACCAATGATTGAACCACAGGTTATGCCAAAACCAAGCACTAAACCAGCTCCAACAAAAGTAGAACCTAACATTGCACCAAGTAGAAAAAATAAACCATTTTTACCAATGCCAAGTGTAAAGCCAGACCCAAAAGCAAGTAAATAATGAACGAACTTTTTTTAATATATGTTAATATGGTTGGAAAGAATTATGAAGGAAAATTTCTTTATGAATTTATTTTTTCCGATACCACAAAAAACATTGATGGTGATGAATGGGATACATTTCCAGCTTCTGGAAGACCAGAAGCCCCTCATGATCATTTTATAAAAAAGGTTGGTAGACTAGAATCAGAATTGAAATTGGATGTCGTTCAAAATAGTGATACGTTTGCAGTATGGGATGCAGTAGATGGTGTTATAGCTTTGGCTTGGGAAAATATAAATGCTTATGATTCTTATCCAGAAAAAAGACTCTGTTTTAAATTTGGAGATACAAATAAAGCTATTGAAGAAAAGTTATACGAGAAAGACCTAATATTGAATTATAATAAACAAAATCATGAACAATCAAAATAAAAAATTGGATGAGATCAATATGGATTATCAAACATACAAGAAAATTTCTGGTACGTTAAATCCTAAAGATAAAAAAGAGGTAACTATTACTAGTCCAAACCCAAATCAACTTTCTACTGCTGATACAGTTGCTGCATCTAAATCAATGGCTTCTGCAATGGAAGAACAAGAAGTTGCAATTCAACCACAGGACCAAGCTACAATTAAATATCTTTCTAATGTAAAGGATTCTGAGTCTGGAGAAGTTTCAAAACCATTTACCATTGGTGATAAAAGATATCAAATGGTTAGAGGTACAACACCTTCAAAAGAAATTGTTATGGGTGTTTATTGTCATGATGATCTAAATGAAAATGGTGAAAACATAATTCATCCAGTTGATCATTTCGAAGAAAACATTGCTAAGCCAATGAAAGAAAGACTTGAAATGCAAGGTCAAGATATTGGTGTAGAACTAGCACCTAAGGTGAAAGAAGGTGGCTATGATCATGCTGCTGCTGAAAGAGAACACCATGATAAAGAATCATTCATGGATTATTTAAACTTGACTGATATCGAACCAAATGCTAAACACTTTTTCGTTAATATCAAAACTGGTGCTGTTACAGCTCAATTCAAATCAACAAAAGAAATGGCTAAGTCAGGTGTCAAATTAGGTCCTGATGAAGATTATATGGATATCAAGGGATTAAAAAGATTTAGATTCGGTGATTATTTCAAACCAAATTTGAATGAAGATGATTTGACTCCAGCAGATGCTGGAACCAACATTCCAAAGCTTCAATCAGATGTAAAGAAATTAGCTAACATGATTAAAAATAAATTTAGCATTTATTTAAGTAAGCTTGACAAACCAATTGAACAAGCACAATTTCTTACAGCTATGGCAAGCGAAATTGGTGTTCCTTTGAATAAGTTGAGTACCATCATTGCTAGCTATAAAGACATAGCTAAAGATGGACAATTGGACACTCAAAATGCCCCTGGTATGAGAGCTGAATCAAAGGTAATCACAAAATCTGAATTGGAAGAAAGTCTTATTCCAAAAAAAGTAATAAAAATAGTAAAAGTTAAAGATATAAAATAATGAGCGATTACAGAAAGATAGCTGAAGAAGCTTTAAGAAAAGCAAGACTTGGAAAAAAAACCATTAATGAAAGTGTGTTATATCCAGAAGGTTTAGCTGAAAGAATGCATCCAAAATTGGAAGATGACTTGGCTAATCGTAGCCATTCATTGGGTAAACATCCAATCTTTCCAGAAGGTGATGAATCAAGCTTTGAAGAAAAGATAATGGGTGAACGTTTTAATGAAGTAACAAAGCGTTACAAAAGAGCTTATGATGTTGATAGCGTAAATAATCAAAGTGTTATGTCAGAGATGATGCCATTGGTTTATGAAACTATGGGACTAGAAGCTAAACATAAAAAAGCACTTGAAAAGATTGCAGTAGAGATGATTCGTGAAGAATATGATATGGGTGAAGATGTTGTTGAGATACATGCTGAATTAACTGATGAGATCAATATGGTTGGGACTAAAAAGAATCCTAAACCAATGAGTGTTGAAATGGAATTTAAAAATCATGATGATTTGGTTAATGCCAATGAAGAAGTTTATAAGAGAAGATTCGTAAATGCAATGATACAAGGTGCTGCTAAAAAATGCAATCACATGTTTCACATGGCTGATGATGAATTAACTGAACTTGATCCAAGACTTCCAAATAAGTATTCTAAGATGATGGCTGGAGCAGATTATGCTTATTACATTACATCTGGTTTAGAATCTGCTGTTAGTGGTGGTGTAGTTAAGGTTCAATTTCCAAGCAAATCAAATCCAAAAGCTGTGATATATGCACAAGCTATGGTATTACCAGTACTTATTCATGAATTGGTTAAAGGTGTTATGGAATTAATTTCAGCACATGGATTACCTAAGAATAAAAAAGTTGGTGAGTATGTGATAAATAAAGCAGACTTTTTAGCTGCTGAACCTTGGGATATGAGATTAGGACCAGGATTATGGTCCCGTTTCACAAACTTAATCGAACCAGACGACTTCAAATTGAAGCATCAGATTTATACTGAATTGGTATCATTGCCAGTAAGAGAATTTAATGTTAAAATGAGAGAGATCATGGCTGGAACCAAAGAAGGTAAAAAGATAATCGAGGATATTGTTAATGAAATTAAAACTGGATTAAAAGAAGATGAATTTAATGAAGCAATGAATGAAGTAAGTAAAAATTCTTCTGTTGCTCCAGAGACATCCGATGATATAAAAGGGTTTGGTTTTGATGAACTCTTTGGTGGAAAGACAGATGATGATTCTGATGAAGGATATGATTTCGAAGACTTATTTAAATAATCAATAAAAATACAAAAAGGCCCTATTAGGGCCTTTTTCATTATATAGCATATTTATAATAAAAGGATATGCTAACAACACGAGAGATATTTAAAGAGTATGCTGCATGTTTAACCAACCCAATCTACGGAATTGAGACTTATTTGGTAACATTCGATAAGACTCAAGAAGGGTTTGTACCGTTTAAATTATTTCCTAGACAAAAGGATATCATTTATGCTTATGAAAAACATAGATTTAATTTAGTTACCAAACCTAGACAAGCTGGTGTATCAACAACAACAGCTGCTTATATGGCAATTAAAGTTGCTTTTGCTGATGAAGAAAACCCAGAAGCTATTCTTATTATTGCCAACAAACAAGAATTGGCATTTGAATTCTTAGCCAAGATTAAAGACTTCTTATCACAATTACCAAGATGGGTTTGGGGTAGTGAGTATTATGGTACATCTAAGAATGAAGGTAAAACAATCTTCTTAACTGATTCTAAAAAAGAAATCAAATTACCAAATGGTAGTCGTGTTAAAGCGGTTGCTACATCTAAAGATGCGTTACGTGGTTTTACACCAACATATCTTGTTATGGATGAAGCTGCATATATCGATAATGGTGCTGAAGTATTTGGTGCTGCCTTAACAGCTCTTGGTACTGGTGGTAGAGCAACACTTATTTCTACTCCACGTGGTATGGATGCGTTATATTATAAGACATATGATCTAGCTAAGCAAAAAAAGAACGGATTTAATATCATTGAAATGAAATGGTATGAGGATTTACGTTACAATAAAGATTTAAAGTGGTATAGAAAGGATGAAGAGGCTGAAACAACTGAAGTAATTGAGGAAACTGAATTTACTTTTGATTCTTATCAAAGAAAAATAGATGATGGATGGAAACCAACATCATCTTGGTATGAAGAAATGTGTCTAGGTATGAATAATGATTCTAAAATGATAGCACAAGAACTTGATGTGTCATTTATTGGATCAGGTGGTAACGTTATTGATGAAGAATACATTGAACTGCAAAATAAAAATAACGTAAGAGAACCAGCTTTCACACATGGTGTTGAAAACGAAACATGGATTTGGGAAGAACCAAAAGAAGGTCACCAATATATCATGGGTGTTGACGTTTCTAGAGGAGATGGAGAAGACTCATCAACGATAACCATAGTTGATTTTACTACTATGGAACAAGTAATGGAGTATCAAGGTAAGATTCAACCTGATTTATTAGCTCAAATAGTAGAAGAATATGGTGAATTATACAAAGCATATACAGTAGTCGATATTACTGGTGGTATGGGTGTATCAACTGTATTGAAATTGCTGGAGTTTGATTACAAGAGACTTCATTATGACACACCTAATGGTAAGATATTATCTTCTAAACAAAGAGAAATAGCTGCTTATGGTAAGGATAATAAGATTCCAGGCTTCCATGCAACTTCTGTTCGTCTTCCAATGATTTCAAATCTTGAATTCAAGATCAGAACCAATGGAATCAAGATCAGATCAACTAGAATGACTTCAGAAATGAAGACCTTTATATACAAGAATGGCCGACCAGATCACATGGAAGGATATCATGATGATTTACTTATGGCATTGGGTATGTGTTTATGGGTTGTTGAACACTCATTTAAGAATCTAGAAAAATTAGAAAAGCAAACAAAAGCTATGTTAAGTAGTTGGGTTGTTGGTGTAAGTGCTGTACCACAAGAATCTGATTTGGACCGTGGAACTGGCTTTGTATCAAAAGAAAATAGACATAAAAAAGCAACAGCAAAGCCTAAATTTAGCCCAATTGTATCAAAAAACATGCAAGACCCAACAGGCCGATATATGTGGTTATTTAGCGGATCAAAATAAAACAAGCTTCTTGGTTGAAGGTAAAGCTTTATTTTTGACTGAAAGACACTATAATTAAGAAAAAAGACTATGGCAAATAAACCCTTAACAATATTTCAAAAACTTGGTCGAGTTATCGGCCCAGATTCTGTTAAACAAAAACAAAGACAACCACAGCCACAAAGATTCAACATTGGAAACAATGAATTACTTAAAACACCAGATAAAGGTGAATATGAAAGAGCTAAATTACAAGCTCAACAAAACAAGTATTTGGGTCAAATGTGGAAAAAGGTTGAAAATGGATTATTCCAACAATCTATTAATTATGAAACAACACGTATTGGTTCATATTCAGATTTTGAAGCAATGGAATTTTATCCAACAATTGCAGCTGCATTGGATGTAATGATGGAAGAATCAACAACACCTAACGACAAGGGTAGAATTTTAAATGTTTATTCAGAAAGTAATCGTGTCAAAGGTATACTAGAAGATTTATTTTTTAACAGACTTGACCTACATACATCATTACCTATGTGGACCAGAAATACATGTAAATATGGGGATAACTTTGTTTACTTAAACATTGATGAAAAACATGGTGTTTTAGGTGGTAAACAAATGCCTAATTATGAAATGGAACGCAGAGAAAGCGGTTTGTTTGATATGATTGCTGGAAGAGATACTACTAATCCTCAAGAAAGTACTTCTGATAAAACAAAATTTTATTGGAGAGGACGTGACGTTGAATTTAATTCATGGCAGATAGCTCACTTCCGTTTATTGGGTGATGATAGACGTTTACCATATGGTACCAGTGTATTGGAAAAGGCTAGAAGAATTTGGAAACAATTAATCTTATCTGAAGATTCCATGTTGGTTTATCGTGTAACTAGAGCACCAGAAAGACGTGTTTATAAGATTTATGTTGGTAACATTGATGATGCCGATGTAGAAGCATATGTAAATACGATTGCTGATAGATTCAAACGTATGCCAATTGTTGACTCACAAACTGGTCAAATGGATTTACGTTATAATCAATTATCAAATGATCAAGATTATTTCATTCCAGTAAGAACTGAAGATGCACCAAATCCAATTGATACATTACCAGGTGCAACAAACTTGGATCAAATTGCAGATATTGAATACTTGAGAAGCAATTTATTTACAGCATTGCGTGTACCTAAACCATTCTTGGGTTTTGATGAAACAACTGGTGATGGAAAGAATCTTGCATTACAAGATATTCGTTTCTCCCGAACAATTAATAGAATACAACAGTCTATGCTTCAAGAATTGAACAAGATTGCTATCATTCACTTATATATCTTAGGGTTTGAAGAAGATTTCGATAACTTCACTCTTACTCTTAACAACCCATCAACTCAAGCCGAAATGCTTAAGATTGAACACACACAATTGAAGGTTACACTTTATAAAGATGCTGTATCTGATGCTGGAAATGGTTTTGGTGCTATGTCTATGACACGTGCTAAGAGAGATATTCTTGGAATGTCTGATGATGATATCAAACAAGATTTACTTGAACAAAGAATGGAAAAAGCAGCAGCTGCTGAATTAATGAATTCTGCAAATGTTATTAAACATACTGGTATGTTTGATATTGTAGATAGAGTTTATGGTGATTACAAACTAGCACTTCAAGGTGGTGGTGGAGCTGGTGAAGGTGGAGATGAAGAAGAAAAAGGTGGTGGAGGCGGTGGTGGCCTAGGTGGTTCATTTGGCGGTGGTGGAGCTGGTGGTGAAGACTTGGATTTTGGAGATGAATCAGAAGCAGCTACTGAAGCTGGTGGTGAAGAAGGGGCTGCAACAGAAGAAGGTGGAGCTGAAGAAACAGCTGCTGGAACTGAAAGTGCAACTGGTGAAGAAGGTGGAACGGAAAGTGTTGCTGAGACAATCAAGAAAATTGACAAGTTATTGGTGGAAGAAAAAGCTGTTTTAAGCAAGAAATTAAACGAAAGAAATAAAAAATATACAGGAAGATTTGTTGAACGATTGGTTGAGTCAATTAAGCCAGACCCAAAACAAATCATAGAGAAGACTAAGATATACGATAAAAATATCAAGATAAACAAGGATATTGATGAGATGATCAATGGAATTGATAAAATGTTGGACGAATAATCGATTTTTACCTTAAATTGAACTATTTATTAATTAAAAGAAATCATGTCAGAATTAACACAAAATATGCAGAATTTCGGAAAGATTAAAGACTTGTTCAATTCAATATTAGTTGAGGGGATGATCACGAAAGATAAAGCCAAAAAACTAGTATTCAAAAATTATGTTGATGCAATAAATGAGAATGGTATTTTAAAAACACAATTCTTGGTTTATACAAACATAGAAAATAAAATTGAGACTGATGAGTCAAAAGCACTTCTTTTTGTAAAAGAGAATATCAATTTATTTTCAAAGTTCAAGAAAAAAGATATCATTGAAGCTAATTTAAAGTTATCAAAATCAATCCTTTTCGATAAAGAAATACAAACTGAAAACGCTGAGCTTTATGAAAATATTTCTAAGCTTATCTTCACAAGTAAGAATCCAGATACTATTGATGTAATCGTGGATGCTACGAGCAATGTGGTTAAACACATTCTTAACAACAAACCAAAAGAAATTAATGAACGTATTGATTTACCTAATAGTATGATAAGTACCATGATGGTTGATAAATACAATGAAAAATATTCAAGTTTAGATGAATCAGAAAAACAAGTTTTAAAGGTTTTAATTGATTCTAATGATGAGCAGAAGAAAAGTGTTTATTCTAGTACACTTAGAGAATGTATTGATTTGATTAATGAAAAACTTACTACTAGCGATTTAGAAGCTAAAGACAAATTATTAAGAGTGAAGGATAAATTGTTGAATGATAAACAAGATATCAATGAAGACTTCATAAAGAATATTTCTAAACTGGTTGAATTGAGGGGTAGTTTGAAAAATAATTAATCCAAAATTAAAAATGTTATGGAAAAGGTTAGTGAAAATATTTTAAAGTTAAGAGAATTAACTGAAAAAATAAGTAAAACAGATCGAGAAGATGAGTATAAGATTCTTGTCAAAAAATTAAAACAAATCGTTGATGATGGAAAGAGCCAGATACATGAATCTACTTCATCACAATCAAAGATAAATTGTTACGAAAAAATGTGTTCAATGATAACATCAATGTTAAGTACCGTAAAAATTAAATAGTTATGTCAGATGAAAAAGATAGCTGGGGAGATTACAGCAAGCTTGTTCTAAAAGAATTAGAACGTCTTAATGAAAGTCATGAAAAAATGAGGGGTGATATGGATACTAAATTCACTGAACTTAATCAAAAACTAAGTGAAGTTAAGAATATTGAACCTAAGCTTACCACTCAAGGAAATTGGATGGATAAGGTTAATGATGTTTGGTCACCTACTCAAATGAAAGAGGCTAAGGATGAGATATATAAACAAAAAACTCGTTGGGCTGCTGCCATAGCAATCATCACATTTGTACAAGTAGCAATTGGAATTGCTATAGCTGTGTGGGGTAAGGTAAGATAGGGCTTGACACATTGAATTATTTTCACTATACTTGTGTATAAATACCAGGTATTATGAAGACAGGAAAAGAATTAAAAATCAGCAACTTTAAGAATTATAATATAGTTTTTGGAAGTGTCAATAACAAGCACCCAAAAGCTGTTTATATTAATATTTCAGCTTGGGCTGAACCCAATGATGAGAATGAAATAAATTATACTAGAGTTATTAGAGATATAAATAAAAAAACCAAACAGGTATTATTTAATATCTTTGATGGGAATTTTCAAAGTGAGTTTTTAAAGGATAGAACAATCGTTGATCTTGATATACGAGAATCTGGTATACGATATGGAAAACGTAGCTTTATGAATTGTGAAATGACTTTATTTTTAAACACAGAAATACCAGTTAATTCAGAATTGATGAAGGATATGTTAGATGACATTGTTAAGTCAGTCATTTCACTGGTATTTGAGGATAATCGATCATTCAAATTCTATAAGAAAAAGAAATAAATCAATTAATTAAAGCCCTATTCATATGAATGGGGCTTTTTTATTTATCTGGTATATTTATATCTATAAGCTAACAAATTATGGATATCAATTACGAAAAGATAAAAACGTTAAAACGTGGTGAAGTTGGATTTGGTTATCTAATTGAACATGATGCTGGTTATATCAGCCCTGATGAACCAAGAAATCAAGTTTTTATCAATGAGTTAAAGAAATTAGAAACTGGGAAACTGGTAATAGTTGAACCACTTGTTGTTTATGTAATTCTACAAAAATATGGAATCTTAAATCGTAACGGAAGAGTTTATCCAGAAGCCATTTTAAAAAGACAAAACGAACTCTATCAAAGAGTAATTAGAGAAAGAGGTGCAGTTGGAGAATTGGATCACCCAGAATCATCAATCATTTCTGGTGATAGAATATCACACAATATTATTGAAACATGGTGGGAAGGTCATACTCTTATGGGTAAGATGGAAATCCTTATGAGTCCTGGTTACATTAACCTTGGAATCATATCTTGTAAGGGTGATGCTGTTGCCGATCTATTAAGACATCGAATTAAAATTGGTGTTTCTTCTAGAGGTGTTGGAAGCTTAGTTGAAGGTAAGAATGGTGAACAAATTGTACAAGATGACTTTGAAATCATTTGTTGGGATGTTGTAACTGCTCCATCAACACCAGATGCTTGGATATTCAAGAACATTGAGGATGCTAAACCATACGTTGAAGGCTTTGAGTCTAAGAAGTTGATGGTTAAGGAGAACTTAAAAGATAATTTAGATAAATTTTTACTTGATTAATTAAGAAATTTTGAAAAAAAATACTGGAATTATGGTTTTTCGTAAAATAACACATATTTATTATCAAATGAGGTAAATATCTCATTCAATTATTTATCTAATAAATAAAATAAAAGAAAAAATGGCAGAAAAAAAATCAATACTTGAAGAAGCGTTACTTGATATCAAAAATATCAACAATGCTTTAAATGCCAACACAAAAGAAATACTTCGTAGCGTTGCTAGAGAAGAAATTGATAGTGTGGTGAAAGAATCTCTTGTTAAAGAGATTTATGAAGAAGAAGATTTAGATCAACCAGAAACAGACAATTTAGGAATGGATGCTGATGCAGCTACATCTGACGTTGCTGCTACAGGTGGAGAAGAATCTCAAGAAGGTGGCTTAGATGACATCCAAGGCTCTGAAGAAGTGGCTCCAACAATGGAACCAGAAACTGGAATGAACGCTGATGCGTTAGGTGGATCAGAAATGGATATGACTACAGCATCTGATGATGACGTTATCGCAATCTACAAGAAATTGAGTGGCGAAGATGAAATCGAAATCGTTGGTGACGAAATTCACCTAAACATCTCTGAACCAGGAGAATACGTTGTTAAAGCTGCTGATGCTGAATCGGCTGTTGGAGCAGAACCAGAAATGGGAATGGACCCAACTAGCGATGTAGACTACGAAATCGAAATGGGTGATGAAGAAGGTGGTGCTGAACAAGCTCCAGCTGATTTAGTATCTGTTGATGATGAAGAAGGTGCAGGGGAAGAAGAAACTGGAGTAGATGCTGGTCAAGAACCAGAAAATGCTTCAGGAGATGAAGAAGAAAAAGGAGAAGAATTAACAGAAGCAATTCCAGTTGGTTCAGGTCAAGCTCACAGAATGCCTTACAAAGCCAAAATTGGTCAACCAAAGGGTGCTGGTGCTGATAATCTTAAAGAATCAAAATCTTCAAATTTAGTTTTAGAAACTACAAAAAAATATAATGCTTTATTAACTGAGTCTAAAAAAATGAAAGCTGAAAATGAACAATTCAGAGCAGCTTTAAAACAATTTAGAAACAAGTTGGTAGAAACAGTGGTGTTCAATTCAAATCTTACTTATGTAACGAAATTGTTTATGGAACATTCAACCACTAAAGGTGAAAAACAAAACATCATCAAGAGATTTGACGATGAAGTAAGCAGCCTTAAAGAATCACAAAAGCTTTACAAAACTATTGTTAATGAATTGGGAAATAGAAAACCAATTAATGAATCAGTAGAAAACAAAATAATCAAAGAGGTTACAACTGGTGCTTCAAAACAATTAACTGAACACACTGCGTATGTTGACCCATCAACTAAAAGAATCATGGATTTGATTAATAGAGTTGAAAAAAGACAACAATAAGAATAATAAAAATTAAAAACAAATAAAACTATGTCACATTTATTAACATCTGGACAAGTGGGTAACATCGGATTGAACCACATGAAAGCTATCCGTAAAGAAACCCAAGCAAAATGGGATTCATTAGGATTCCTTGATGGTCTTAAAGGCCACGTAAAAGAAAACATCGCTCAATTATATGAAAACCAAGCGTCTACATTATTAACTGAGTCTACAACAGCAACATCTTCTGGTTCTTTCGAAACAGTTGTGTTCCCAATTGTACGTAGAGTTTTCTCTAAATTATTAGCTAACGATATCGTATCTGTACAAGCTATGAACATGCCAATTGGTAAATTGTTCTACTTCGTTCCACAAACATCTAGCCGTGTTGACGCTGCTGGTGTTGCTGGTAGCGATTACTCTCCAGCTGCATCTACAGATGTATATGGCACAACATATTCAGCTCACACTGGATTGAATGGTGAACATAATGGAGTTGCTACTGCTGCTGCGTTGCCAGTTGCTGTAACAAAAGCTAGTACACCACTTACACAAATGCAAGCTAAAAACTTGTACGATGCATTCTACAATGATGGATTGTTCGACAATTCTAAAGGTACAATGACAATCGTTGCTATCCACTCATCTTCACTTAATGCTTACACATTAGGAAACGATGGTTCATATTCAGCAGCTGCTGGCTCTTCAACATTGCCAACTTCAACTGATGGATCAGTAAGAGAAATCATCATCGGTCTTTCTGGTTTTTCTGGCGGTGCTGGATCAAACGGAAGAGAAGTATTAACTGGTCCAGACGGTAACAACATGGATACAGAATCATTCTTAGCTTCATTGCACGTTACAACAACAAATGCAATTAAAGATCAAGATAACAACGTTATCATCGCTGCTAACAGAGAAGTTCCATTCAGATTGGTAACTCAACAATACGGTAAAGGTATCGTAACAGGTTCTGGTGCTTTAACAGACGGAACAGGTGTTTGCTACCTTGCATTAGACTTGAGACACCCAGTTGGAACAACTGCAAGTGGAACAGTTAACGCTGGAACTGCTACATATGACGGATATGTTGGTGCATCTGCAACTACAGTATCTGCTTTCACAACCACAGCTGACTTAGTGTTCGCTTGGGCTGAATACAAATCATTAGAACTTGAAACTGAATTGGGTGAAGTATCATTCAAATTGGATGAAGTTGTTGTAGCTGTAGAAGAAAGAAAATTACGTGCTACATGGTCACCAGAATTAGCGCAAGACGTTAGTGCATTCCACAACATCGATGCTGAAGCTGAATTAACAGCAATGTTATCAGAACAAGTAGCTGCCGAAATTGACCGTGAAATCCTTAGAGATTTACGTAAAGCTGCTGCATGGCAATTACGTTGGGATTACAATGGATGGAGAAGAGCTGCTACATCTGCAAACCCATACACACAAAAAGATTGGAATCAAACACTTATCACAAGAGTTAACCAAACTTCTGCTCAAATCCACAAATCAACCTTAAGAGGTGGTGCTAACTTCATCGTTGTATCTTCTGAAATCTCAGCTATCTTTGATGATTTAGAATACTTCCACGTAAGTGATGCTAACCCAGAACAAGACCAATATAACATGGGTATCGAAAGAATTGGTACATTAAGTGGACGTTACCAAGTGTACCGTGATCCTTATGCTCCAGCATACTCTGTAATCATCGGTCACAAAGGTAAATCATTATTGGATACAGGTTACATTTACGCACCATACGTGCCATTGCAACTTACACCAACAATGTATAACCCTTTCAACTTTGCTCCAGTTAAAGGTATCATGACACGTTACGCTAAGAAAGTTGTAAACAACAGATTCTACGGTCACGTAAGAGTTGACGGTGTACCAACATTCAACGTAAACGAATTAAGATAATCAATAATCTTATATAAACTCAAAAGCCTAGTCGAAAGATTAGGCTTTTTTGTTTTATTAAAATATTTATTAATATGAGTACCATAAAATTTTTACTTAGAGAAGCTTTAAATAATTTAGAACAAAATAAAGATATTTCTATCGCAAATAATATTGCTGATAGTATTATTAGTAATCTCTCTTCTCAACAGTTATCAATGTTATCCAATGAATTAAATAAAATTAAAAATATTTCTATTGATGAGAATATTTTTGAGGAAGGAAAAATAGATGCTGACACTAAATTCAAAAATGTTTTAAAAGGTATTGGTATTGATCTTGGTGTTTCTGCTATAATTATTGGAGCTATTACAGCATTTATTGAATCAAAATATGGTCAACAAGCTCATGTTACATTTAATGATATGTTAAAAATTCTACCTTTTATAAGTGGTATTTTAGTGAAAAGAGTTTATTCAAAAGTTGATAAGGAATATGGGAAATCAAAAAACGAAAAAGAATTTGATTTAGGGTCAAAAGTAAATACAGTTAATAAATGATTAAAGTAATTCTATTCCTAAGTTGTATACTTGCTGTTATTGCTGACATGATGCTTGTATGGTATGCAAAGCATGCACACTCATCAATATGGTTTTTTATCATTGCATTCTTAATCAATGCACTTGGTATCTATATTTGGCAATATAGCATGAAGGTAGGAATTGAATCATCAATGGCCATAACAACATATTGTTTACTGACAACACTTGGATGTACAGTACTGGGATACTTTATATTCGGAGAGGTCCTATCACTGGTTAATTGGATAGGTATCTTCTTATCAATAATAGCACTGATCCTGATTACAATTTAATTACTCTTCATCTTCTAGATAAGAATATCTGATTCGTAAATCATCAATATCCATATCTGAAACATATTCATGAACAACTAACCATCCACCTTCATCTAATTCATGCGCCTCTTCTTCATCACCATCGCAAATTTCTTCAAACCCACACCAACCCAATTGAATAATATGCTTAGTTACTTCATTAATGAAATCTTCATCATTCATATTAAACCCTTTTATTTGAGGAATTATCATCTGGAATTATGCATTTATTATATTCTTTAATTATCTTTCTGATTTCACGACCATAGTCAGCATCATTTGGTAAAGCTTTTTCCAATGTTACTATATCACGCATTGTTAGAAAATGCTTTTTTAATAATTCATTTTTTGGGTCCATGATTACTTTTGTTTTGGCATTCGTTCATGACATGTATGTCTATCGCCACAATTACTACAAACACAATCATTTAAATCTTTATAGTTTTCTGGATGATCTGTATCTAGAATAAAACCAGCTAATGTACTTGTATGACCTTCAGAACCACATTTAGGACATAACGCATGATTATCACGATATTCTTTTCTTAACTGTTTAGCTTTAATATCGTGTTCTAAAAAGATAGCATCACATTCTAGACATACCTTATCTGTATATCTTTCACTGAATTCATCAGCATCTTTTTTGCATATATAACATTCCATTATGCAAATATACATAAAAAAACCCATGGTATCAAGTACCATAGGTTAGTTTTATGCGTTAACTTTTATTTTTATTTTTTATGACCACAATTAGCACAGAATTTATCTGTTTTACCAAACTTAGCACTACAATTTGTACAGTATACCTTTACGTTGATATCCTCAGTTGTGTTAACCTTTTGGGATACAGGTAATAGTTTGTATTCAATTGTATGGAAAGCCCAGCTCTCAAACGATTTATTTACATATTTGAAGCTTTGATCAGAGTGACTTCCTTCTTCAACTCGTCCAGTTTCAATGCTTTTACTTTTCAAGCTTTTTGATCTAAGAGAATTTACACTTGATTTTTTAAGATCAAATGATTTGTCTGATAAGAAATCCATTGACGGACCTGAATCAGAACAATTGAAAGATGCTGAGCTTGTTAGTGTTGAATTGTTAGTTGCACCAGCTGATGTTGATAAGGTACCAGATTCATAACCAAGACTTCCACGTAAAAAGTCTTTTGGTATACCATTATAGTAATTACCAAGGCCATTTCTATAATAGATTCGTGGTGTGTGAATAGGGAAGATATATTCTTGTTTCTTTTCTTCTCTGAAGAATTCAACTTTAATATCACCATTATTTGCGATGGCTTCTTTTACTTCATCAGTATTTGATACTTCATAGGTATCAAATAAAAATTTCTTAGCCACATCCAAATAGCGATCTAGAAATACTCTTTGACCTGGATTCAATACTAAGCCACCCTGTGAAATAACAGTGTTGTTCATACTGATCTTAGCCAATACAACATCTCGTGTTGGGTTGAATAATTCAATTTGGAATTCTTGTCCTTTTTGTAGGTAATAAGTTGGCATTTCACCAGCTTTTGTGTAGAGCTTCATTCGGCTCTTGTTGACAGCTATACCAGCTGTTGGCACCGTGTTCGGTGCGAGGATTGTTTGTTTCATTTTTATTAACTTTTAATTTTTGTTATTTGTACTAATGCCTTTGTTGCCTAAACAACTCTAAACCTTTTAAGGGGTCGGAACTAATACGTTAGTTAACGCAATACAAATATACGAAACTTATTTAAATTGTCAAGTACTTTATTGAAAATTTGGTCCTTGTTCACAAATACTTGATTGAATTGCTGTCCACCAAGTGTTAGATTCATCAACCATTGAATCACCAGACATACCTTTTTGTTTAATTTCATTACCAATTAGGGTATTTTCTTGTTTCCAATTATTTAATGGTTTTTTAATACGCTCCCACATAGCTGGATTTTCTTGAGGTGTTCCAATAGCATTTACAATAAGCTGGATACCTTCTTTATAAGTAGCTACGCTCATTTTATTACAAGCAGTTTCAGTACCTTGATTCATGTTTTGTCCATCAATCATTTGTTCACGAAGTCGCTTACGGATAAAGTTTTTCATTATTGGGAATTTCTAAGTTCTACTTGACTTATTATATCGAATTGAATTGAATTCTTAAGGGTGGTTACCTCCAAGTTAGATGTAACCAATACATCTAAATAATAAGTATTTGGAAGAAGACTAGCAGTGTCCAATAAGAAATAGTAATAATTATTAGCCATCTCCACTGGTTGAAAATCGATAACGGTTAATTCACTTGTTCCTTCTGAAACATAAAGTCTATATTTAATATCACTTATAAATTGAGTCTGTTCTATTGTATATGGAATTCTAGCTGAAACCATAACCTTACGAATATCACCACGTTTTATTCTTTCCTTGTTTTGAAGGCCAGCTATTGAAACAGCCACTTTTTTAGGTAGATTATCACTATTTCCGATGTTGTAATACTCCAATGAATCTTTAACCACAAAATCAAGCGTTATATTTGGCCTAGAAACGCTGTTAATGGTAATTCCAGTCCAGACATCAGTATACATGGTAGAAACGTTTGTAAGCGTTGTAGGGACCTTTATATCGATGGAATAAACACCAAGTGTTACATGTGTAACTGCTGAAGAAGTATAAGCTGAAAATAATGCATCATTTTCATCATAAATGTTGACACTAGGAATTGAATCCAAGTTAGTTGGATTTCCAGCTAGATTAACATAAAGGTATAACTTATTTGGCTTATCCAAAAAGAAGTTATTTCGATCATCTTGAATATGGTTATTATATATAGACTCAATGAATGGTTCATAAAATGTTTGTGTGTTATTAGTGAAAAACCCTACATATTGTAATTTAGTTGTGTTCATTTGTTCAAAGCCTCTAGCATACGCTAATCCAAGACCATAGTTGGTGCTTCCAGTAAGAATGCCATTAACATAATTGGTGACATCCATTTCAATGTTCTCGTTACCCTTGTCAAAATGTTGCATGGTAACAGTAATAGCACTTGCAGAACCAGAATAAACACCTGTTCCACCAGACCAAGAAATAGCTGTTTGAGAATTGATCCAATTGGATGGACCATTGGAAAAAGCACAATCACCATTTAATGCTTCGCAAATACTATAATCATAACCAACACCATTATCCCAATCTTGATCAATTCTGAATAAGATAATATCGAAAGATGATGCTCTATCTTTACCACCCATAGTTCCATTTAACAAGTCAGTATCAAAAGATGCTGTATTGGTAAGTCTAAGAGTATGTTTAAGTTTTGTCAGATCAACAAATGTTCCACCAGTATATAAAGACCTTAATCTGGTTTCGTCAAAATGAAATAGAAATCTGCTGTATTGTTGTTCACCAATAGCACCACCATAAAACAATTCAGACACTGGATTTAAGCCAGTATTGACGTTTAAGTTGCTTACTATTGTATTGTTTTTATCAAAAAATGTGCGAACTACCATGATTTCTTTTATTATAAATATCTAAAAATCTTAATTAATTCTAATGTTTTTAGATAACATGGTTTTTTCTAAATCATCAGCTTTTGCCTTGAAAACAGCCAGTGCTTGTTTATCACCAGAAGCAGTTAAATCAGTTGCTGAATTTCCATTTCCATTATGAACATGACTAAATAACGCATCCTTCATAAGTCTTAAATACTCCAATACAAGATCACCAAATAATAATGGATGTGCTTGATCTAGGATATTGGCCAATTCTTCATCACTGATTAAATTATCTTGATTGGTAACATTGAATCTTGGACTTCCGTCTTCATGTGTGATAAGATTAATCTTATTGGCAACAATATTTGTTACGCTTCCTTTTTTAGCTTCTTGTTGATCTGTCTTGTTAACTACTACAACATCATTCTTGATTTGAATGAAAGCTTGAGTCTTAGCATTAAAGCTAAATGGATATGGATTGTTAGTGTCTGGTGTAGTCAATTCAAATTTTCCAGCTCTTAATATTATCTCATTTGTTTTTTGTGTGATATCAGTATTATATCTTCCTTGAACGGAGACATCTTGACTATCTGGGAATACACCTTTCAATTGTGAAATTTGTGTTGGACTTATTTTTGGTTCTTGTGGACCAAATGTAAATCCAGCCAATGCTGAATATTGAAATGGGTCTTTATCTAAAAGAGGTAATTGTGATATGATTGGACCGATATATAATCTATCTGCATGTTGTGAATTTTTGCTTAGTGTAAATATCCAAACAACTTCACCAACTTTTGGTTGTGAAGAAAAAGGTTTTGGTAATAAAGGAAAACACCAAGGTAATTCATTTATCTTAGTTGAATCAATTGATGTATCTGGTGTGTCACCATCACCACCAGTTGATATTGGACCTTTTATATAAACCTTGATTCGACCTAATCCAGTATCCTTAGCACCAGTTTCACTTTCTAAAAGCTTAACTACTCCATATCTTATTTGAAGATATGTGTCGTTACCTTCATATAAATTATTATATCCACTTGCTGCTTTAACGGAACTATTATCAATAAAATACATTATGCTTCTCCTTTTAATCTTTTTACCAGTATTTTATTTGCCTTATCAAAACGTTTTTCAATTTCAATCATCTTGTCATAGTCCTTAAGCATTTTTAATTTCAATGCCTCATAGTCAGCTTCCATTTGTTTTACTTCAAACAATATTTCATTGTTTGATTTGTTTTCTAAATCATTCATAATATTATCTAATTATACCATTACCACTGCCGATTTGTGTTGTTGTACCTTGAGACACAACTGGTGCTCCTAAGTTTCCAACACCAACAGTTGTCACTTTAACACCTGGATCGATTGCCACATTTACAACCGCTTCAGTTAAAAAAGCATTTATTATTTCTTCAAGCCTGATTAATTCCATTGTTTCTTCAACATTAGGACCATCAGCAAAAACACTCCCTACCTGTCTACCAGCTTCAGATTGTCTTGAAATTATTCTTGCAGCAATTGCTTTAGCAGATAACCCACTTCTAAGTCTAGCCCCACTTAAAATTAATTGTGGTGGCAAAGGAGCAATTGGTGGTTCTGGGACTGAAAAGGCAGTCAATATGGTGTTTAAAACACCACCCATTGATCCGATATTTAGTCCTGAACTAGGAATTGGTTTGTCATTTGTCGCCATTATGATAATCCTTTTATTATTCTAAGAGTTTCTTGAGGGATGCCGACAAGACTCAGTAGTTGTGTTAATTTATTTTTGCTTTTTTCAATTTCTTTTTCAGCAATAGATGCAGCAACTAATTCACTTATTCTTTTCAAAGCAATCCTTAAAAGTATTTTAACAATTTCTTCTGTTACTTTTTTAATTATATTATGAAAAAGATTCTTATTCTTTTTGATAAAATCCACACCATCATCAAATGATGCTGTTGGACCATATATGATTTTATAATTAACAATGAAGATAGCAATTACTTTAGGTGATATAATCATTCCAATAATTGACTTGATAAGGTTATTGACTATTTGTTGTATAAATTCTAATTTAACTGATTTAAGGTTAGCTTTGTTTCTAAGATTAAGGCTACTGGAATTAGCCATTTTATTTAAATTATTTGAAATGACATCTTTCTTTTGCAGTGTTGTTGTTGCACCAGTTAATTCGTCATTGAAGGTTGTTAAATTTGAAATTGGAATCGATGATGAGACATTAGTTGATAGGTTTAAAACTCTATTACCTTTTTTTCGATTAGCAGCATCCAATTGATTCTTATATGTTTCTTCATTTGTAAATGTGAAAGCATCGTCTGATATAGGATTTTTATTATCGTTATCAATCATCTTATCAACGATATTATTTATCTTAGCCTCGTTTTCCAATTGCTTTAAACTCTTTCCAATATTTGAAGAGATTGATCCATATATGGTATCAATTAATTGATTAACTATGTTCTCTGTTTTGAATAAAGTTAAACTATCAACAAAATTATTATTTAAATCAGTAAGTGTTTTTGTATTATAACTGGAATTAGCTTTGATTGTGATAGTGTTGTTTGGTGTACTACCAGTTCCCAATGAATTGAATGTGACATCAATTATATTATTCCAAGTATATGTGTTGCCATCATCTTGAATAACTCCATATAAAAATGTATTAAAGTCGCTGCTATTTGTTAATGGAGAGGTAATATCATTATATAATAATCTACCAGCTGTTGATATTGGATCAACCTTGAATTGATCTAGGAAATCAATTTTATTTACTTCAATGATGATTCCTGTTCCTGTTGATTGAATCCAAGAAGGTAAATGTGGATCAACACCACAACTGACAATATCTTTTAATTCTGTCTTAAGTGCAATCTTAACTTCACGTTCAATATCTGATAAAGAATGAGTCAGGATATCAACTACAGAACCAACCAATGCTTCATACCCTATCAATGATTTGATAAGGTCTGAAAGAAAACTGATTGAGTTTCCTCCTGTGTTGATAGAAGAGAATGACGAGCTTAGCTTTAAATTAGGTAATCCTTCAGTTAAAGTTCTTGCTGCTGCAATATTGCCAAAAATCTTCTTTTTTTTGTCTAATATTGACATGATTATTCATTTTCTGTTTCTAGATTATTATCTTTGTTTTTAAGCATTTCTCTTATTGATTTAAAGTCGCTAAGAGAAGCAGAACCCTTGCTTCTTTCTGTAATTGCTGTTTCAGCATCACCACGATTTTTGATGATATCACTTTGAAGCTTGGCCAATTCTAACTTGATTCTAATTGCAGAATCTTTGATTTTTAAAAGGCCACCTTTTTCCTTGGCAATTTTTGTAAGATCATCAACGTCTGTTGGTGTTGCACTTGTAGCTAATTCATTAATGGTCTTTTGTGCATCGTTGATTTGTAGACAAGCATCATTATAGGTTTCTTGCATAAGGCCCTCTAATGAATCTGTATTGTTGACTTTTACGTCTTGTTTCTTTTTTCTTGGCATGATTTCTATTTACTATAAATACCTGTATTTAAGGTTTTATTGTAATTTTTCTACAAACCATGATTTTTCAAGAACTCATAGAGTTCTTTATAACGCTTCATAGCCAATCTAATATCTTTAGTTGATAGGTTGGTGTAATTTCGCATGGTTTCAAGAACAGATACTTTATTGTATTTGGTTCCACCATTCATTGATTCGAAGATTTTTTCCCAATTTTCAAGTATTTCAATTAAAGCAAAACCAACTTTCTTTTCGTTTTGACTGAGCTTTTTCTTTGGAGGTTGATTTTCATCATTTAATTCCTCTTTAATACCATTAATAATATTCTTAATGAAATCATCCATTGAGAATGTTTCTGAGTCAATAACATAAGTTAAATCCTCTCTTTCTTCTATATTCTCAGATATATCTTCATATGAAGTAGTCTGTTTCATGTGCTTCTCATCTTTGATAAGAAGACCAAGAATATAGTTCTTGCTTATGGTTCCAAAATATGAATAAGCTTTCTTTCCTCTTCCAACTTCAAATTTATGAAGTTTAGTCATTAAGAAAGAAACAGTATCACTATGAAGTTCATCAAACGTTTCACGTTTTCTGTATAGTTTGTAGCGTCTAATGATAGATTCAATCATCTTATCAAGTGGTGCTTTTAACCATTCATTGAAAACTAAATTACGTTCAATTTCATTTGTTATAACAACATTGGCATTAGCAATATCAATACTACTAGTTATTTGAAAACTATTATCTGTAAAGTTACTTGTTTCAATGTCAATATCTATAGTTAAAAATTTATTATCATTACTGTATGCTTTTTCATTTTTAATTATATAGTGTGCTGTTACAACAACATCTTTACCTAACTTATGTTTGATAGTAATAGGTTTATTGTTGGTGAAATCTACTGTTTCGATGCATCTAGAGTCTAAGAATTTGATAACGGCTTCTTCTTCTTCTGGACCAAAGTACAATTCGTTTTTCCTTTTACGTCCTCGTTTAGTTATCATTTATGCGTTTTCTGGTTGATATGTTAGTTGTCTATCTTTAGGGAAATAGTATTCTTTCTTTGCTTGTGATAACCACCATCTAGCTTCAATTGGATTAAGACTTTCTTTGTATTGAGCGAATAATGATCCTTGTCTTTGGTTAACATGTTTGTAACCAAATCTTGGGATGATCATAACTCTAACTGATTTGAATGTCATTCTCAATAAGAATTCGTAGATGAATGTTAATTTGATATTTGATTTAAGACCACCAATTTGATTGAACAATTCTTTTTTAATTACAAGTCCATCAATATTGAAGTTTTGATATGCCAATAGACCATTATTATCCAAGATACCTAATTCGTCTGAAAAACTATTTGCCCATACTGCTTCATTTGTAAAACCAATGAATTGGCCAGCAGCATCAACATCAACAATGATTGGCATAAAGATACCAACATCAGGATGTGCGTTTCTATATTCAAGAACATTTTTAAACCAAATCTTAGCGTATTCATCATCAAATTCAAGAATACTAAACCATTCAGATTTAGATACACTGACACCAAAATTAACTTGTGCAGAAAAGTCTGTTGCTCCTTCGTTTTCAGCTATAACAACTGAATTTTTAAAATCACCATAATCAAATGATTGAACGAATGTTGCTGCTTCACTACCTTTAGGTACAACAATTACCAATTCATCTGGTGTTACTGTTTGTTCTTTAACGCTAAGAACTGCGTTAGCGAATAATTTTTTTGTTTCCTCATTCAATTCATGCACAGGCAATATAACGCTAATGTCTGTTTTAATTTTATTTTCCATTTTTTTGTTTTTTTATATATTCCCTCTTAGGGATTGTTATTTTACTTTGTGTTTGATTTGATTTTCTTAACCAAATAAACCCTTTTGCTGTCTTATTAGGTTTGTCTAGTATTAATTGTATATGTCTATCACTGATATTAAACACTTTTTTAATTTCAACTATTGATTGCCATGTTTTAATTAATTCACCATTTTTATCATATTGCAATATTTCAATTGTTCTAGTGTCTTTATATTCATTAATTTTTTCTTTTTTATCAAATGACCAAATAAAACCACCACAACTATTTAATTTTCCTTTACAAACTTTAAGTATTGAAGAAGAATCTATTTTCAAATATTTATTAGCTTCAGCAGCTGAATTCCATTCTTTAATAAAATATCCATTTATATTATATTGAAAAATTTTTCTATATTTTGTTCTACCACCAGTACCACCTTCACTTATGTTGTAACCTAAGGTTGTTGCTGATAATGCAGTAATCCAATATATCTCCCTATCATTTAACTCTTTTTTAGTTAAACAAGTCTCAAGTATTTCTTTCTTAAAATTTTCAATACCATGTTTAATAATTGATTGTTTTAATATTTTACCAGAACCCAAATATTCTGAACAATTTTTTTCATCTTTACCCACATAATATTTGCCATTTAGAAGGTTTGTTGTTTTATATATAACCATATTTTTGTTTCTATATAAATACCATAAATCTGGAAAAAATACTGAAATAATTTATTTTAATCTTGTTATTTTACATCCTTGACCTCTATTTGGTATAAACAATGACACCACATCGTGAAAGTCTTTTAAAGGGTTTTTTTCCATATAAAATTTATCAATAAATGCTGGAACATCTGCTTCATCAATATTACCAACATCAATGTTAAACACAAATACAAGTGTGTCTGCAATAGATTTAGTTTTTGTTTTTTCTTTCATTTCTATTTTTATTATTTTATAATTATGCGTTAGTTTCAGACAATGATTTATTTTGTTCTTCCAATTTAGTAATCATAGCAATCATTTCTAGTTTTCTATTTTCAACTAAACCAAAATAAACTTCTGCTAATTTTTCTTTTTGTTTTTCAGGTGAATAACTTCCTTGGCTCTCTTTAATTCCTTCCATTAAATCTGAAGGTACAGAATCTTCTAACCATACTTTAACATATGTAGCAATTAATTCTGGTATATTTAGAGTTGTGTTAGTCCAGACACCATTTTTTCTGATCATTAAGTTTCCATTCTCATCTTTGGTTTCCATCCATTCTGGAATCATATTTGGCATCTTTCCGATAACTGGTGTTGAACACTCCATTGCTTCCAATGGGAAAGTTCCAAATCCAGATTGATCGTCAATCCAAACAGCTAAACAACACTTGCCTAATTCAGTTGCGAATTGCTTTCTAGGAATACCTCTTAATTCTTTAAATGTAATCCATTTATAGATTGGATATTGAAGATAGAATGACTTGGCAATCTTTGCTGCATCACCTTGATTTCTTGTATGAATGGCAATGATTGGTAACTTAGGTTTGTTACTGTTAGTAAAATAACTAGGAATAGATACAGGAACAATATGTGTTCTGATTGATGGGAAAAGATTACTCAAGTAAATTGCTTGTTTTTGTGTTGTTGTAATAACATCATTAAAACCATAATCAACATTCCATCTTCGACCAATTGGTAGCAATTCCAATAAGTAATCATAACTTTGTGAGAAGACAATTTTCTTACATGGGAAGCCTTTAATTTGATCCATGATATTAGCAAAAATTTCTGGAATAACAATGAAGTCAGCAGGACCAACATTAAGGCTTTGGCTTTCAATTGAAATGTGAGGTAATGCAGCATATTCTTCACCTAACCAATCAGAAATTCCTTGTCCGTTTTCATCAGTAATGAGTTTATAATCATTCTTTTCATGAAGAATTGATGCTTTATATCCCAACTCGTTAAGTAATTTAACGTGTTCATAAATATTAGCAATACCAGCTGTTGGATTGCCTTTTGTATCCAAGGTAAAGAAATATAATGTAAAGTTTTTATTTTCTAGATTTTCAAGAACACTTTTAATTTGTGTTAATTGTTCTTCGATTTGTTTTTTTTGTTCTTCCATTTTTGTGTTAGTTTGTTTTAACGTTATTCTTTTTCTTTTAGAATTCCATAATTATAAAGCGTATTGAACGCTAATTTAAATGATAGAGGTGTTTTTGACAATCCTCTTTCTGCACCTAATGAGTCATCTGTTTCTTCATCATAATCAATTACAGTTTCTAGCATTAGTCTAAGAACATCGTATTTAGGGCCATCAATTTCTTTGCCTCTATCGTTGCTCATTTCAACTACTTCTTCACTTATAATTGCACCATCTTTGTCTTTCGTTACTTTTGTTTCAGTCATAATTACTTTATCAGTAGACTTTATACCAATTGGTGAAATTGTTTTCTCAAAAGCAGTTAAATCGATGTAGTAAAATACACCACCAAATTCTATCATATTATTTAAGTTCTTCGTATGATGTTGTTATTATTGTTGTTGACAGGATTTTATTTCTGAGTTCTTCATCTTTGATAAAATCCAATATCGAATTTATTTCATAATCGGCTGGAATATCTTTATTATAAGGTGTTTTAACCTTTACACTAATCTTCCCAGCTGGCTTCAACTCTAATGCTTTTGGATTGGCTGTGATCAACACATCTAATCCATCCCATTTTTTTTCATATGTATTAACGAAACGTAAATTATTTATTCTTGCACCAGTCTTAGATAAAAAGAAAAAAGTAGATGGAATAGCTTTATTAACTTCTCTACTTACAATTTCTATTTGATGTTCACCATCATCTTCCATGTTCATCATAAAATCATTGAAATGATTGATTAATCCATCAGTCATTTGATCTGCATGACCAAAGATTTCTAGAGGAGCTTCCAAGTATAGGAAGCTGTTAAGTTTGTTGATGTCGTCAAACTTAAAGAATTCGATTAAATTGAAATTAGTTACATCAGCCTCAGTGATGTTAGTATCTGCAACGTACTTGTTGTAAGTATAAATAAATTGCCCAATAAAATCTCGTAAAACCTCGTTTATAGTTATACCTATTTTCATAAAGCAAATTTATCGCTAAATAGTCATAAGTAAAGTAAAAACCAATAATTTAGGAAAAAAACTTACGAATTCTTTTAAAAAGTGGCCAATTGCCTCCTTCTTTTATCGTCTGTGACTTTGGTGGGATGGGTTTCTTTAGAAGTTCTTCTTGTGGTTCTTTAAAGATATTAATGAAGTATCCAGTAAGTCTGTGTCTGACCGTTTCAGATTCATTAAATTCAACAACGTTCACACCTTCAATAAGATTATTCTTTACCTTGTTTGCTAATCGTTCTAGTGAACTATCTTTCTTGTTTTTTAAATCGATTTGGCCACTATCTCCTAATACGATAACTTTAGTGTTATCTGAAAATCTAGTTAAAAATGTTTTTGCATTATCATGGGAAATATTTTGAAATTCATCAATTAAAATAATAGCATTGGTGAATGAACGGCCTCTTATTGCTCCAAATACTTCCATTCTGATAAGACCAGCATCTATAAGTTTATTTGTAAGACCTTCACCTATAAGCTTGTGAAAGGCATCTAAATAAGACATCATATGAAACTTAAGCTTATCTTTTTCATCACCTGGCAAAGTACCCAATTCCTCATTTTTAAGCTGAGTTATGGACTTAACCAATTTGATTTCTTTATAAATTGTTGGATTGTTTCTCAATAAAACAAGTGCTTCGTAAACACTAAGGAGTGTTTTACCTGTACCAGCAGGGCCAGTACATATTGTAACATCGTTGTTTTTAATTGATTGGGTGAGCTTCTTTTGAGTCTCGTTTTTGTGTTTTATGTCTAAATGAATTGTTGACAGGATATTCGTACTTTTTGGTTCTTTTGAATCGTCAGTGATGTCTGTTTTTCTTTTACCCATATTTTAGTAACTGTTTATTATAAATATCTTATCTTTTCACTTTAGCAAAATAATCTTTCCAATAATTATACGTTTTATAGTCATTAGGTGTTCCCCAGCAAATGTAGTTTTTAACCTCAAAAATCTTGACTTTAAGCCCATCCTTTATATTTTGATTAAGAACGTCATCAACATAAAATTCACCATTTGTTCTTATGTTTTCATCATAATTTTTTTGTAAACCATCCATAAAATAACAACCTTTTCTGAAAAACATGGTTCCAATAATCGCATGGGTTTTCAATGGATCATCATAGATAAATTTCTTACAAGATACATATTTGATAAGATTATTTTCATCAACATCTAACCAAGCATATGCATTAGGATTTGTCTTACTTGCTTGATTATTTCTAAATGACCAAACAATTATATCTATTGTTTCATCATCAATAAGTTTTTGATATTCTTCATGATCGTAATAAACACCATTATCGCAAGCTGATATTAATATCGGTAAATTCAAATCAATATTTTTTTCCTTTATACCTATTTCACAAGTACAAGCTTGTCCATCAGTCGTTTTATCTATCTCTACTATTGATGTGTTATTGAATGATTTTTCCAATATAGACTTAATGTTGAATTCTGAATGTTCTTTCAAACAAATAAAAATATTTTTATCAGACATAGGTAAACACTTAACAGCTTGTATTATCATTGGTTCACCATCAACATCTAATAATGGTTTTGGTAAAGCATAACCTTCTTCAGCGAATCTACTTCCTTTACCAGCCATTGGTAATATAAGAGTAGTATTAGGTGGATTTAAAGCCATTGTCTGTTCTATCTTTATATTGTTAAAATAATCAGACCATCCTTTATAATTTTCTAAATCATATGGTGTTCCCCATTGTAGCATGTGTTCAATTAAGAATGTTGATACTGACAAACCATCTTCTATTAATAAATTATAAACTAGACTAATATAAAATTCATTGTTTAACGAATGATTTAAATCTATTAGTTTTTTGAAATATTTTTTAAGTATCTTGCCAGATTTAAAATAATATGTTCCATTAGAAGCTAGTTCTGACATCTTATCATTAGTAAATGGTTTCTTCTCTTGAATTATCACTGCTTTAGAACCATCCATCTTGACAAACGCATAATTATCTGATCCAAGCATATGTGGATGAAAACCAGTATAACAAGCTATAGCCCCATCAGATTGTTGCTCTCTTGTCTCTTGTAAAAAGCTATCATAATTCCAATCAGTGCCATAATCACAATAACTGACAATAACTTCTTTTTCAGTATTAATATATTCAGATGCTTGTATTACAGCATCAACAGGTCCTTTTCTATTATCATTTGAAACTGAGATGATTTTAGCTTTTGGTGAAATAGATAATAAGATTTCTTTCATTTTTGTATTTGTCAAATGAATTTCATTGCAAATAAAAATAATATCATCTGGATTTTTAAATAATTCTACGACATGCTGGATAATTGGTTTACCATCTACCATTATCAATGGTTTAGGATCAGTATATCCAGCATCAATAAAACGTTTTCCAATTCCAGACATCGGAATTATTAATTGAATATCCTTACTCATTATTTTCTGATTGTTTCATAGTTTTCAATAAACCATTTTATTGTTTCTTTAAGTCCAATTTCTATTGGCGTGAATTCAAAGTCTGGTAGATATTTTTTTAATTTACTATTGTCAGAAGGTTTTCTAAATTGACCATCAGGTTTAGTTGTATCAAATATTATATTACCTGAAAACTCCATTTCTTTAGCTATCATTATTACAATGTCTTTAATTGATATTTCAATTGAATTGCTTAGAATGATTGGTTCTGATTCATTATACTCTTTTAAAACCCATTCAGTTAATTTAGCAACATCTTTATTGTATATGAATTCTCTTAATGGTTCACCACTACCCCAAATAACAAGATCAGTGTTATTAAGCTTTGCCAAATAACATTTGTGTATTAACATCGGAATTACATGACCATCTTCTAAATTGAAGTTATCATTAATGCCATAGATATTTGTTGGTATGACAGAAGTATAGTTTAATCCATATTGTTCTTTATATGCTCTAATTTGAACATCAGCCATTCTTTTAGCATATGCATACGCATCATTGGTAAAGTGTGGTTTACCTAGATGTATCTTTTCTTCAGTCAACGGATATTCAACATTAGCTGGAAATATACATGTTGAGAGAAAGCAAACTAATTTCTCAACACCATTTTTTCTTGCTGATTCAATAACATTTGTATTTATCATAATATTATCATAAAAGAATTCACCTTTTCGCTTCATATTTCCACCTAATCCACCAACCTTACCAGCACAATGAATAATATGTGTTGGCTTATGTTCTTGAAACATTCTTTCAGTATCATTATAGTTTCTTAAATCATATTCTCTACCTATTTTTACATCACCATTAATTGATGAACCTACTAATCCGTTTGATCCTGTTATTAATATTTTAGTCATTTGCTGTATGTTTATTTACAATACTACTTATTAGTCTGATTTCGTCTTCTGTTATTTCTTGATTGTTTGGTAGATATAAACCATAATTGTGAACTTCATTTGCAAAATTCAAGTTTACTTCACCATATAATTTTTTCCAAAATGGTTGTTGTCCAATTGAACCGCATACTAGTGGTCTGCATTCTATTTTATTTTCCCTTAATTCTTCAACTAACTTATTTAAATTAGGTGTAATTACTGGATACGCAAAATTAGAATAATAACATTCATCAGAATTCTGTATTTTCCAATATTTATTTTCTATTAATGAATCATATAATTTGAAGTTGTCATTTCTAATTTTAGCGAAATTATCTATTTTCTTTATCTGTTCAAGTCCAATAAATGCTTGTAAATCAGTTGATCTTAGATTAAAACCTGGATGATAGAATGTAAATAATGCTTTGAAGTCATCTACATTATTTTCTTTTCTAATTATCTTCTGTGATTCTGAAGAAAAATCTCGGTCCCATCCATGTGAACGAATTGATAGAAGAAGTTCATACATTTCTTTATCATCAGTTGATATCATCCCACCTTCAATTGTTGATATGTGGTGACCATAATAAAACGAGAAGCTGCTCATTAATCCGAAGTTTCCTGTTTTAACTTCCTTATATGTAGAACCAATTGATTCGCATGAATCTTCTAATAAAATGATATCGTGCTCATTACATAGTTGTTTTATTTCATTCATTTTACATGGAAAAGCTAAAACATGTACCAGCATTAGAACTGATGGGTTATATTCTTTTATTAATTTTTTTAAGTGTTCAATATCAAGACCAAGTGTTTCTTTATCACACTCACATAAGATAGGTGTTAAACCTAAATGAATTGCTGGTGTTACTGTTGTAGTCCAAGATACGGCTGGTAATATTATTTTATTATTTTTCAACTTACCTGATAACATTAAAGCATATATCATGGCTAAATTGGCTGATGATCCAGAATTTACAAATACTGAATATTTTCTACCTAACCATTTAGACCATTCTTTTTCAAATTCAACAGTAACGTCTCCTTTAGTTAGTCTAGGATTTGTTGTCAACCATTTGACTAACTTTAATATGTCAGTCATGTCAATAGTATTATTAATTAGCTTAATTTCTTTCATTATATAGTTGTTTTTGCCATTTTATTGTGTTGGCCAATCCTAAATCCATTGAAACGAACTCTTTATCACCAAATTCTTTTATATATTTATCAATTGATAGGTTAACCAATCTGGGATTACCAACTAATTCATTGTTAATCATAGGTCTTGTTACTTTTTTATCTAACAACAATCCTATTTTGGAAGCCAAATCAAATATGGATAATGAATCTACGCCACCAACATTATAAATAAAATCTTTTCCATTTAGTGTTATGTTCCATAACATTTCAACAACATCTGAAATATAACAAAAAGTTCTTAATGCTGATCCATCATCCATTAATTCTATCTGATCATTGTTAAGTCCTTTATCTATTAAAGAATTTATGACTCTAGTATCACCTAACCTAGTTCCTGGACCATAAGCAATGCTTAATCTTGCCACTTTAACATTTCTACCTTTTTCACGATAAGCATCACAGATAACTTCTCCACATTTTTTAGCATCAATATATGCTGCTCTTGGGTGTTGAGAATTGGTTGATCCTATTTCATCTTCAGTTAAACCAAACTTAAATAAACCATTATATACTTCACTAGAACTGATAAATAAGAATGTACCATCTTCTTTTAATAAATCAAGTAGTTTTATCGTTACTGTTGTATTGATTTCAATTGTCTTAATCTTATCAGCTAAAAACACTAATGGCTGACCATAACCAGCTGCATGTATTATATAATCAAATTTTGGTAGTGTTTGATATGTTGTTGTATCAGTTATGTCACCAATAATTTTGGTGCAATTATTGAATGTTTCATTAAACATATCTACTGAATTTCTGGTCCATGTATAGATTGTCAAGTTATATTCTTTTTGAGATTTCTTTAAAGAAGATAACATATGCAATCCAACTAATCCAGAGGCACCAGTTATTAATATTGTCTTATCTTTAAGTTTAGATAAAGATATGTTAAATTCGTCATAATTCAATAAGTCCATGTTATTTTTCAGAATAATAATCTCCCCATTCAACTAAAATAGTTGGACGGTTATCGGTTCGTTCATAAGCATATTTAAATGCTTCAAAAATTTGTTCTGGTTCATCTAGTCTAATGATATCTACGAAATCACACATACCTTTAAATGCTGCTGTAAAATCAGCTATATGTTGATGCTGTGGATGTAATGGTCTTTGTGATCCAATAGATACCCTAATGATTATTTTTGGTGTATAACCACCATTTGACATAATTTTTATCTTATCAATATGATTTATTAATTGATTTGATGCTAGTAATAAGAAATTCCATCTAGGGAATATTGATACTGGTACTCGACCATTTAAAGCCATTCCTAATGTCATTCCCATTTGCATATCCTCATTTACTGGCATTTCAAGTAATTTGCCTCTATCAACCTCTTTAAGGGTATTTGTCATGGCTGTACCATCATATTCAACTGCTTGACCCAAGAATAATACATCAGGTTTTTCAGCTAACCAATTCATTGATCGTTTTAGTTCATCGAAGTATTTCATAATTAAAATTGTATTCTTTTACCAGCACCAGCGTGAGGATATTTATTTGTATATTCATAATAAATTATCTTTTCTGTTTCTTTTGCAAAAAATAATTTATCTGTGTTCCATGTTTTTAACGTATCTGTACAAACAGATTTACCATTGTTTTCTATTATGTAAGTTATTGGTAAATCATGATTAATACTATATTTCCAGTTTTCGAAAAATGTTCCTGTTTCTGATGCCATATCACCAACAAAACACCAAACATGGTTTGTACCACCATTACGTTTTATGTCTAAAGCCATTCCAGTTGCTATTGGAATGCTACCACCAACAATAGCTGATGAATATATTCGATAATCAGGATAACAAAGAGTTATTGATTTTCCGTTTAAAATATCTTGTTTTATCAATTTAGGATCAACACCCTTCAATAAACACTGATAATGGGAACGCCAAGTACAAAAAACCCAGTCATCTATTTTTATGTTTTCAAAAATTTCTATCATTTTTGTTTCATTTCCAGAATACAAATGAACAGGAGCTTTTATCATAGCAGAATTAAATGAGCTAGCTATGTCATTTTCAAAGGCTATTAAATCTTTCTCAGTATATTTCATAAGGTTAAATTTTTATAGTAAATAAAATTATCTGATTGATTGAAGATTTGATTGGTAATCATACATTTATCATATAAGTAAATCAGTTTAGAATTATTAATAAATGATGCAAATACTGAAAAATTAGAATGAACTTGTGATAGTATTATGTATTCACTAACAGATAACATATATAAATCAATATATGTCTTTTCAATATCTAAACAATTAATAATGTGTTCAATATGGTTTGGATATAATAAATGGTATTTTTCTCTTTCTTCTAAATCATCAGATGAAAAATAAATCATTTTGTTATTATCGTATAATTTATTAATTGCATCTTTTGTCATTTCATTTAATGGTTCTAAACCTTCATATGTCATGAAACTATTATAATCTCCACGAACATTTATCTTATCTGTTCTTCTTAAATGAACAGATAAAAAAGGTTTTGGTTGGTCTTTTACAAGATTCAATAATTTATCAGTTGGTCTGAATTCTGACATTGTGTCTCTGAATCGTTTCTTGAAGTCTTCAAGAGAACAAATATGCTGCATGTATTGATTATAGAACAATACAGGTGATACACAACCACCTAAAATGCCATCAAATAAATGTGTTGGTGTTACAGACATTTGATTTATTTTTATATTAGATGGAAGATTAAAGTATTGTGTGAAATTCTCAAATTTATAGTCTTCAAATCTTACAGCGTCCCATGTTTTATTTACACCCACTTTATATGAGTATGTTGGGTTATCACCACCGCCTATAGTAAATGGACATGGCTCCCATTGAAAATATAGATCAGCATCTAGATATTTAGCATATGTTGCTAACAACATAGTATCTAATAATCTATCGCCTAAACATGTTATTGATGGGTTGACCCAGAGTAATGCATTAGTCATTTTTATTTTGTTAATTTAATTGGAAAATCAGTACATATTCCATATACTTCTCCACCATTATATTCGTTAATATCTTTTATTGATAAAAGAGGGATGATACAATTAATATCTAAATTTAGTTTAAGATTATGTACCCATGTCATACCATTGCTTACCAAGACATATGGATCAGATGAATGACAAAACTTAAGAATATTTGGATCGATCTTATGTAAAGCATAAACAGAATTTAAATCTTTACAATGAAACCATAAGAATGATTTTCTTTTCATGATCCAAACATCGGATACTTCATAATCACCAATATCATGACCTAACATGAATTTACCATCTACATATCGAATATCAACTTCAACATCCAATCCTAATTGTAATGCAGCATCAATGTAAGATGGTCTATTTTCCTTATGATCAACAGGACCATTTATATTTCCTCTGTGAGATATTATTTTTATTGTTTTTAATATTAATTTTTCTGCTTCATTTTCATTGAACAAAAACATCCAATTTTCTAGTCTTGGTATATCCATCATTTTCCACGCAAAATCTAAATTCATATTAGGATCATTCCATTCTCTATTACGAGCCCAAATATGAAAAAATATTTTTTTATCATACTTAAAAATATCTTTATATTGGCAATGATAAAAGAAATTTACATTACAACCTTCTATGAAATGTATTGATTCGGCATCTTCCAATAGCGTTAATAACATACTAGGACAAGGAGCTAAAAAATCAATATTTATGGTAGGTAACCCATTGGTTATGTATTTTTCAAGAAGCATTGATTGATTTTTAGGATCATTTATTATGTTATATTTCTGATCAGAAGTTAACCCAAAACTCTCTAAAATAGCTTTCTTAAATTCTATTTCAGCATCTTTATTTCTTACATAGTTAAAACTGTTCATTCTAACACTATTGGATAGACCTATTAACTCATAATAAAAAGTATGGTTTGTTTGTACTGATGTAGATGGAAGATGTTTATTAGGAAAGCATTTATCAATGTCTGATACATCCAGTTTATTATAAATAGGATTTAAATCGTTAAAATAGTATTCTTTATCTATATTCGGTAAGTCATAAAACATTGTATTTGCTTTTGACCAATCACCTGTATGTATATTACAAATATGGTATTCACCATATGAACCTTCATTAATCAATTGTTTTGCATTATCAGTTAAAAAAATACGATTGTTGAATGATGGATCATTCTTGAAATAATAAGTATAGTATTCAAATACTTTTGGGTTTGATTCACCTAAGTAAAAGAACACATTATCGTAATGATTTGACAAATAATATACTAGTCCGATAACAGATAAGCAATCACCATATGTAAAACAAGGAGGTATTAATATTATTTTTTTCATTTATAGTTCTTCAATTCTAAGTGTTTTGTCATCGATAAATAAATCGTAATATGGTTTGTCAACTCTTAATTCATTATGTTTTGCACCCCATAAAATCAATTGTGCTTTTGTCAAATCATACCAATCAATTTGTTTTCTACTACCTCTTGCTGTCCAATAAACAATAGTATGGCCTTGATCATATAGTTTATTAATCTTATCTATATTTTCAACTATTGGTTTGGCATCTTCATATTTACGACTTTCTGGTGTTATACAAATTGTTTCATCAACATCAACATATATTACTTTTAATAAATTCATTTTATTAAGCTTTCTCTGTATTTTTCATTATCATCATTTATTAAATCATCTACTTGCTTATCGGATAAATAAAATAAATTATCAATATCAAAACCAGAATATATTTCTGCTGATTTTTCACAAATTTCACTACTAATAATGCATTCATCTATTGTTTTACCACAAGTAATAATTCCATGATTTTCTAATAGTATTAACTTTGGAAAATAACCTTCTTTTGCTATAAAATATTCAACATTAATTTTTATAGCATGGGTTAAATCATTACCTGGTTTTGCATACGGAACCAAACATGATTTTTTACCATTGAATACCACTTGGTCAGGGAAAAATCTCTTATTTGCAAATACTGTACTGTTAACACTACATATAACTTTTAATGTATTGGTTGGGTGAGTATGTGAGACAAAATTTATGTCATTAAATTCTAAAAGATACATATGAAAGCTTAATTCCATACTACCTTTTCGATCCATATTTGAAATTTGATTGCCTTTAAAATCAAACTCAACAAGATCATTTGTATTTAAGTTATTTAATCTAGCACCACTGGCTTTAATTAATAACCCAGTATTCGTTTTAGCTGAGACATTTCCCTCCATACCAACACAGTATTTAGAGACTTGTTTAGCTAAACTAATTAATTGATCAGATTCTGACATGTTAAAATCCTTTCTTTAACATAAACGCTGTTGGTGCTACCCAATTAGTTGATTTGAGATTATATTCCAATCCCATTTCTTTTAAGAAACGTTCAACACCAACACTTTCACTAAATTTATGGTATTCATATTCATCAAATAAGATAACACCACCAGGAAGTATTCTATCCCAAAGATATTTTAATGAATAATATGTTGGTCGGTCAAGGTCAACATCAATGTATAATAAAGAAATTCTAAAACCTAAATTTTCTTCCAAGAATTTAGGGATGCTATGTTGAACATCTCCTTTTATTAATTTGAATTTGTCTTGGCTGATATTAGTTGCTGCAATTCGCTTTGTAACTGATTCTAATGTTAGATCATTAGAATTAACTCTATCATAAACAACTATCATGTTATCTTTATCGATATCACCATCTTTTTCTAAAATTTCTTTAGCCTCAATGGTATCAAAGATATCAAATCCAACCACTTTTTTATTTGAATTTGGGCAATAAATTTCAATAAATTTCATGAAGCTTGAAATACCAGAACCTTTAAATACACCTATCTCTACAATATCACCTGGAAGGTCCTTAACCTTTAAAAAATATTCAAATCTATGTAGTAATTTTCCTGTTAATTTAAGATCATCAGAAAAGATAAATTCATTGAACTTATCATAGGTATTTTGGTTAATTTCATTTAACTTGTTTTCGTTGCTAATTTCACTAAGTTTCCCCATAGTTTTTTAGCAAATATAGAGGTTTTTTTTTAACTAGTAAAGCCTAAGTTCAGGATAAAAAATAGGATATAATCGTAAAATGTACCTGTGGTAAATTCCTTTTCAGTGGTTAAAATATTACTTTCTTTATATTCCATAAATGTAATCTCAGTGAAATTATCTTGAATTTTTGTTGAGAACTTTATATCCTCATGATTAATCATTAATAATAGATCATTAATATTAAATTTATTACTAATTGATAAACTTAGACTTAGTTTAGGGTCTTGATCCAAATCATTAAAATCCAATTTATCTGTTGTGAAGAAACGTATTATTAAATCAGCTAAATCCCTTTGTGGTGCAATATAGGATTCAAAATCTGATTCTCGTTTCTTTATACTATCCAAAACTTTATCTATTGAATATCCACGTTCTTTAACATCACGTGTTATTTTCCATTTCTTTTTTAAATCACTATCAGTATCCATGTATATTTTAAGATCATACATTTCATTATCATATACAGTTGCATATAAACTATGTAATCCGCAAACAATTAAATTATTTGATGGGTTTATCAATTGTTTTTCAGTAAAACTACCTGTATGATGGTCATAATCAACTTGATAGATATCGTTTCCAAGCTTGAGATTGAAGATGTCTTCTTTCATTTTGGTGATGTAATTGGCCTTTGGGTTTAAATGGGTTATTTCACCCCAGATTTCATTTGTGCGTTCCCACTTATGATATCTATCGCACTCTAATTTAAATGAATCAGTAAAGGCGTTCTTCAATAAATTACTTAGAGTTGATTTGCCAGAGCCAGAGTCACCACAAATAGCAAATACATTACATTTTGATAGGACAAAACTGTAATCAATATCAATTAATTTATACTGAATATCATTCAATTTAAGGTATTGATAGAGTATTGTTTCGGAGACTGGTCCATATTTTTCTATTAATTCATTTAAGTCTTGATACAAATCAAAATACTTATCCATCATCACAGAATTACCAAATGCTATAGCATCACATACATAACCATCATTCGGATTAGTTAATCTGACCTTATCTATTTTACTGTCTTTTGGGATAGAAATGAATCCCTCTTCAACCATATCAAAAATATTCTCAGTTTTTATTGATAGGTCTGGACGACATCTAATTACTAAATCATATCTTGTGTTTGTAGCCACTTCATTAATCTTCTTTAGATCATTAAGCTTATAAAGCTTATTCCAGTGATTTATAACGTTGTTTATTCGCTTATCTTCGTGGTAATGAGTATTGTTCTCAATGATGGTTGAAAAAGGCTTTAAAACTGATGTAATGCGTTCTATATCGGAATCTTCTATTTGATTCAAATATCTATCTTCTGATCTTTCATCCTTGGTGATATGTAGATATACATCAACATTAATATATTTGTTGATGATCTCATTCTTGATGAAATCAATATTTTCTTCATAGTTTCTGAGATATCCAGAAATTAACAATGCAACTTTCATTATTTTATTATTCTCCAATTTTCTAATCTAACAGGGTTTGTAAAGAGATTTTCATGACCTCGTTTACAGTATAAGTTTACTGTTTTATCTTTTAATATACCATATTTAGCATCCAGTTGATAAAAAAGGCATGCCCATATGGAATCAACTAAGTGTATTTCTTTAGCATTTTGTAAAATCTTGATGTAATCGAAAAACATGCTAGATGCTTTATTTATATTTACATAAGAACAACCATCTAATTTATTTCCAAAATCTATTTTAGTTGAGACATGATGTTCGCCATGTGTATGGTTAGTTTCATCATCATGATATATAACATAATCACTACCATTTATTTTGATAAAATCTAGATATTTATCTTCTTCTAATTTAAGGTCCCTATTTATAGTGAACATGTCAATTCTATTTGAAAAATCGATATCATAGAACACATAGAACATTTCAGAAAAATGTCTCGTTGGTTTTTTATTTGATTCTGGTTGATACCAATAACCACGATATTGATCTTTTCTGTATCGATCATGCTCAGCATGAAACATTATTTCAAAATTATTAGGTACCTTAATATTGGTTCCATCATATTCAACTGATTCACCATCTGAGTTTGTATCTATAAAGCCATAATATCTACCATTATCTGTATCTATGTAAATAATATGTACACCACTTAAATCTCTAACATAAAAATCAACAAGTATTTTAGCGTCTGAACGAATAATGACAAATATTTCTTGATAAATTGATTTGTAATAATTGATCAGACCTAGACACATGATGATATCTGTCCATCCTTGATGGAAGTAAACACATGCTTTAGTATTTTTCTTTTGTTCGTTCATTTTTTTGCTGAGCTATTTTACAAAAATATTTATCAACATCATCATTTATCTTTATTGAATGGCAATCATGAACGACACCGTTTACATTATAGGTATTATCATTACCGTCTATTGCAAAATTTCTATGATCATTTAATTCATATAGTATCTTACCAAGATATCTTTCAGATGCTTCACTCTGATGTCTCACCGTTATTATAATATTTTTTATCAAATTGTAAAGCTCTAAAACCTTGTTTTTAGATATGATAAAGCTGTTACACCAACATAAATCAATCCCATCAAGATCAGATAATAACCCTAGTTTATCAAGTGTTGGGGCAACAACATCCCATTTAGCCCAATCATTAGTCAATCCTATTATTGATGCTGCTTCAATTTTACTTTGATTTAATTCATTAAAATCAAATTTGTTTTTTAAAACATATGTATCTTGTGAGCAAATAATAAAATCATATTCGCTTATCAAGTTATTTTTAATCAAATATTCAATTCCTATCTGATATGCACCTAATTCGAATTTACATTCAATATTATTATCTAGAAATTTAATATTATTACTAGGGTTTATACTTGCAAATATTTCTTCTTTATTATTAGAATTATTGTCAACTATTAATATAAGTGCTGATGGATAAAATCTTAAGACATTATTAACATAGTAATTCAAGTAAGATTCATAACCTCTAAAATACTTATGTGCTATTATAAAAACTAATTTATCCATTTAGGTGATTTTTTTAGGTCGTATTTATCAACAATTTTCACGTATTCATGACTCACATCATTATATGGTTGTCCATAAACAGTAGTAAATGTTTGATTTAGTGGTAATAATTTACCACTATGACTAATATGTAAATATGTGAAAATATCTAAACACTTGAAGTATCCACAGTCTAGTTTGACATCTGAGTAAAGCTTGAAGACTTTGAATTGCTTTGAGAAATTTTGAACATCCATCTCTTCAATTGTTCTATAATTTTTACTTTTAAAAGCAGACAATATTTTCAGTAACGACATTCTATTCCAAATAGACGGGTTTACATTATATATATAATCCTTAGGATCACTCTGCATCACCAAATAAATGCCAGATTGAAGCTCGTTCTTAAAGACTGCTGACCATTCATTTACATCTGTATGCTTATCTGATTTTATTATTAATGAGTTATCGGTGATGGTATCAGTGAACTTTAAATCTATTCTATCAAAATTATAAGTACGTAAAAAATCATAAAACTTTTCGATATATTCATTATCCATATTTACAAGTATGTCAATATCATGTATAAATAAAAAGTAATCATTATCCATTTTTTCAATACACGTTAATAGTCTAGTAGCATATGGATCGTTACCATTGTAAAAAATAACTTTATCATATTTAGCATATAAGTTAGTCAAATCCAGCGAATTTTCATTTAATAATAAAGTTAAATGACCACGACCAGATATGTAATCTGTTTGTATTTGCAATACATCCAGATAGTCAGTGTTTCCATAAATAACATAATTGATCATAAACATTCGTTTTTGAAAGTTTCTAAATTTAATTCCCAAGGAGAATTTAATCCATTATCTAATTTAATACAATTATCTTTTTTTACCATTTTAGTCATATATTTAAGTTCATTATTCCAACCAGCAATTGTTTGATCACTATAAGATATCTTAAGTTCATCATCGCTAATTTCAATTATTTCACCAATGATATTATCAGATTTAACTCTCATATATGTTTTAAATTCAGTCTTTTCAACAAAATTAACATCATCAAATAATAATGAACTAACATTATTGAATGAAAACTTGAAGCGTTCATTGATTTCTAAAAATGTTGGTGAAATAATTGCTACCAATTTACAAGTTTCTTTAGAAAAAAGAACATTACATAGACCACCACCAATAGCACCAATAACACTTTCAGCATTTGAAAACATAACTATTTTTTCTTCAGTAGATATATTTTCAGTAAAGACTTCAGTATATCCTTCTTTACTCAGTAAATCAACAAGTGCGTCTTCATTTATCATTTTACGTCTAGTAGTGTAATTCGTTCCTATGTTACTATAATCTCCATGTAACCAACTTCTACGAGAAACATAAATCTTTTTAGGCGTATTTACTGAATACACACTATACTTAAATTTATTAGCAATTTCTTTATAAAATGAATAAATTTCTTGTCTTGGAGGAAGATTTGAGTTAAGATCGTGTGTATATGATGTCGATATTAACAATGATTTATATTCAGTGTTTTCATCTATTATTTTAATCTTAGACAAATCAATATCTAATATGGCCAAGAATTCCACAACAAATTTATAGTGTTCTTTTTTACCAGAATTAGGATAATTCATTAACAACTTAATACTTGGATCAGACTTTAACAATTCTTTATATGTAATCAAATATGGTAGTGTGTCATAAACAAAATGAAAATAATTATCAGTGTTATAAATAAAGAAAAACATATTATCATTTTCCACTTTAGTTATTGCTGATGGTCTCATATCTTCATATTGTTTTTCAATCGATTTCAATGACATTGTTGTTTCATTGATTGGATTGAAGACAGATGAGGATTTAGTTTCATTTAGTAGAACATTTGGATAAAATAATGACTCACCAATTGGTGAAACGTTATTTAACTGATAAATGTAGATTGTTCTACCATTTGAATCTGTATCAAATAGTTTGTTCTTATTAACGATACTATGTAATGGTAGAACTTTCATTATAATTTATCTTTGTTTTCTCTAAAAAATTTCTCATAAGGATATTGATTTGTATCCTCTAATAATTGATCCATAGGGGTATCAAACATTCCTTTATATGGTGATGACATGTTTGGTCTATATTTTTTACTATATATATATTCACGATTAAAATTAGAATACTTTCCAATTCCTGGCTTTATATGATCGTGTCTTATTGGTGAAATTATATTGTCAACACCACCTATTGATATGTCGTTTATTTTTATATTGCGTTTTAACAATCTAAAACTAATGTCACCATCTTCTTCACCAAAGCCTAATAATCTCTCATCGAAGTAACCAACTTGGTCCATGATAACTTTATTAGCTATGAAATGAGAAAACGATCCATTTATTTTTGTTAATCCATTAAACATTTTAGACTCTATGTGTGCTTGCGTTACTTCAAATATATCAGACGAATGAATTTCAATGTCATCATTAAGCATTAATATGTTGTCAGTATCACTAGCAACTAATCCAGTGTTCCATAATTTTGATAATCCTCTCGTTTCAGTAAAGAAGATCGGAAAAACATTTTGATATGAGAGACATAGGTTTAATACACCTACACGATATTCTTCATTGAAGTTACCGTCTTTTTCGCCATTGATAATAAGGATTATTTTATTATCAGTATGTTGTCTTATTTGATTGATTAGTTTTACTATAAAACCAAATCTCTTTGAGAATGTCGTTATACCTATTGTAAATTTCATATTATAAATATTGTTTTCCAAATGTTACTAATTTTTCGTTATAGTTTTTTCTGATAAAATCTAAATAACCTTTTTCTTCTTCTAATCTGTCAAAAACAGTTAGATCAATATCAATTCCTTCGATTAATTCATCATCAATTTTAACTGGGTTAAAGTTAAAATTATTAACAACACTATCATATCTATCATTAATAAACTCAATACTATGACCATATTTTACAAATTCATGATGTTTATACCATAATTGTTTTATTGCATAGAATCTGGTATTTGCCGCTTGTAGATGAATAACACCATATTTCTTAGTGTACGTTTTGGGTAAATGAACAGCTGGTGTTCTAGGTGTATGATATTTAAAATTAGCCGAATTTAAACGACCAATCTTATCAACTGGTAGAACAAAGCTTCTATAATTATTGGTATATGAAGGATCATTTCTGTAATAAGAAATTGAATCATTGACTGAATTATACCAGAATAATAACATATCATTGGTCTTATACTCATTCAAGAAATTATCAAAGTCATTAACAATCGTTGACGTTAGGAGCTCATCGGCATCAATAGTCAAGATAATATCAACATCTCTCATAATACTTTCATCTATCATTCTTTGACGTTGATGACTTTCATTAAATTCAGGTAAATGATCATTGATGATTTGATATCTATCACTTGATAAGTGTTTTGCTATAATCTCATGTGAATTATCTGTTGAATTGTCATCATAAAATACAAATAAATCAATCTTGTATTTTGACCAAATTGGTAAAACAACATCTAATAATTTAGATTCGTTTTTAAACATTGTATTAAAAGCTACTTTCATTAGTTAAAATTATTTAATTTTCTAGTTGTGTATAATTGTTTATCTTGTGCTTCATATCGTTGATTTATGGAATGTATGACATCTTGTTGACCATACCCCCAGTCAGGATGTTGATGCTCGATGATTACTTCATCAAAATAGGTTTGTTTACCTAATAATTTAGAAACATCCATGAATTCATTATCACACCAAACAGACACATAATCTGGATGATAGATATAACCAAATCTATCGTAGTATTTCTTTCCTAAGATACATAATGTATTTAATTCATTGCCTTTATGTCCATCATTAAACCATAAAACACCATCGGTATCTGGATAGTGTTCTTTCATTTTATTCTTAATGATAGTATCATAACCTTTAACCTTTGGAATCATATCATCTGATGCTAGCAATAAGATATCAAATTCTACATCTTTCAAATCAGCATTAACTGCTTCTATCTTAGTCTTGCTATCACCATAACACATTTTCACATTGTTATATTGTTCCACCACTTCTTTTACATAAGCTTCAGTCATGGTAGGGTCGTTATTATCACAAGAAACAATTATTTGTGTTGTTGGATCATCTAGATAATTAACATAGGTATCCAAGGCTTTGAAAAATTTATTTGGTCTATTTCTAGTTGGAAATTTTATTAGTAATTTCATTTTTGTTTCTTCTTTTCTTTTGTTTTATATTTTTCATCTAATTCAACTACTCTATAATCTTCTAGAATATCTTTACCATTAATTTCAACTTCAGCAATAAATTTAAACACATAGTTACCATTAAATTCTATTATTTTATCGAATGAGATCACTTTATATCTATACTCTAAAAAATCATCAGCACCAAGTGTTTTATAAGTTACAAATTCAATTGCATCTATATCTAGCATGCTAGATGTTATAGGATTTTTAATTGTTTTTTTTACATCACTAATGAAAAGTGTACTTCGTTTATTTTCTAAATTAGGATACATGCTTGTATAGAATTCCAACATTTTCTTTGTTCCATTAATATCTCTAATGTGAAGTTTTTTAGTGTACCTTTCAATGTTGAATTTAGCACCTTCTTTTCTACTAATTTTTATTGGTGACTCTGTTTTGTGTGTAGCAAAATAATCATCTGATGAAATATTAGCATGTGTTGCACTTGTAATGGTATCTTTAGAATTACTATTCAGTGTTGGTTCATCTAATACTTTTATGTGATCATTATTAAGTGAATCGTTAAGGCTTAAAACAATATCTGAATTATCAACAACCATTTCTAAAGGATAAGGATCGAAACGATCTAAATGTATTTTATCAAGACCTTTTTTCTTATCTACTTTTCTTGTTTTAACTATTGGCATTCCAGATTTATCATAACCAACAATTTCAGCTTGATAGCCTTCCGTTTCTTTTAGTATTTTATACATTCTCCAACGTAAATCAATTACTTCTTGAGTTACTTCACCATGAACTAATGAATCAGCTAATTGACCTTGAGAATGTCGTTGAACTTGTTGTGCATCACTGGCAAGTGATTCACCTTTTTGTCCTAAAGAATTCTTTTCAACATTGGCTAAGGCTAATGATAATGTACCTATTTTTTTTCTCGCCCATTTTTTTAAGTTATCTAAACTCATATTAATCTAAGATTGATTTGTATTCTTCTATTATTTGTTTTACAACAACATCACTTTTAAACTTATCAATATCTGTTGGAACATCATGTAATGCTTTAGATTTAATCATACCAGTGTTATCAACATCATAAATCCAACCTTTTTTACCACACATCCAACCTTCAATAGTTGTTCTTCCTAATAAGATACCAGCAGTTTCATCACATTTGTTAATATACTTTTCAACCTCATTTGTTGGTGGAAAGTATTTGACATGTGATTGATCCTTAATCATATCATCTAAGTATTTATCGTTTTTTTTACCGACAATCCATAATTCATTTCCATCAGTTTTAGTTGTAGCGATAAGGTCTTGAATTGTTTGTTTTCTCAAATAATCTATTGTTCCTACGAATAATATTCGTTTGGTGTCTTTATGTTGTTCAATATTTTTAGGCGTAAATCTATTAGAATCAATTGGATTGTATATTACATCAATCGCTTCAGAATTAATTTCAAATTTGTTGACTAAAAAGTCTTTTATTTCTGGTCTAATTGCTATATATTTTTTAATCTGAGGTGAAATAACTGGTTCTTCAAGATTAATAACTTCAGAATGAATTGAACAGATAACTGGAGTATTAGGATATAATCTTAATAGATGTTCAGTTACTGGTTTATGGTTCAAATGAATAACATCAAAATCAATGTCTGCTATCTTATATAGTGTATTTTTTTCTGATAGAACATCTCCATTAGTCGTCTTTAATTTCCATTGGCCATCACCAAGTTTAAAATTTGGTGGTTCTTGTAATGAATACATCTTAATACCCAATCTATGTCCAGCTGAAAGTAATGGTTCTCCAATATTAGAACAAACACTCACGTTACAACCTTCATTGATCAATTGTTTTGCCAATTCAAACACATACAATTCAGACCCAGTATAATTTGCAAAACTAAGACAACCTAATAATACATTTAGTTTTTCATCTTTTCGTAATACTTTTTTAATATTTAATGGAAGATTATCTTTAAATCTTTCCGCAAATTCTTGTCTGTTCTTATCCCAAGATTCATTTGTCATTCCAATTGATTGGTGGTTGATTCTGATTGCAGTTGTAACCCCTATCTTAACTCCTTCTAAATAATTTTCAAAACAGAAAGTTATATCATAAAAGTGGAACCCTTCTACTGATTCATTAAAATCTTTTTTTAATTTTGATTTATCAACGGCAAAAAACACTCCATCAACGATTACTACTTCTTCTAGATTTTGTCCTAAGTCTTCTGAGTATGAAGACAACCAAGTTTTACCTTCATGTGTGTGTGCTACACGTCCATACATTTTTTTAGTATTTTCCCACCATTGACCAGAAGCTGGCATGTTTTTAGTTCCAGCAACACCAATGATACCAAACTCAGGATTCTTTTCAAAAAGTCTGATTAGTTTATTGCCCCATTGTTTTGTTTCAATAATTAAATCATCATGACAAAACACAACAATATTATTTGTTGCTTGTTTTAATCCACGGTTATATGCTTTGGTTAAGGATTCACCATTATTTATAATTTCAATTATTTCAATATTCTTATGAAATCCAAATGATTTAATTAAATGTTCTTTGTGTTTTGGATTTGTTTCTCGTGTGCAATATACAACTGTTACCATATTTTTTAATTTAAATATAGTTATTATTCACGTAATAGTAAATAAAAAAGGCCCTATTAGGGCCTTTTTTTAATGTTTATGTCATTTATTTTATACCAGTACTTCCAAAGCCACCAGAACCACGTTCTGTCTTGGTTTCAACTTCATCAATCTTTTTAAGTATTAAATAATTTTTGGCTGTTACTTGTGCTATAACCGCTTGAGCTATTCTATCACCGTGATTTATTGTAAAAGCTTCTTGTCCAAGATTTATTAGTATAACCTTAATTTCACCACGATAATCAGTATCGATTGTTCCTGGAGAATTCAATACAGTTACACCGTTTTTTGCAGCAAGTCCACTACGTGGTCGTATTTGCATTTCAAAATTATCTGGTAACTCAAAATATAAGCCAGTAGGAATTATTGATCTGTGTCCAACTTCAAGATAAATTGATTTGTCTAAATTAGCTCTAAGGTCAAACCCAGATGCACCATCTGTTGCATATTCTGGGTCTTGATTTGTAGATTTATTTGAGTATTTTAGTTTTAATTTATACCAATCAATACTGGCTTCAACTTTACCAAATTCTTTATCAAAATCTTCTTGTGTATATCCAGAATTTGGATCAGCTAAAAGAAGTGTTTTAGCTTTAATATCATCTAATAAACTCATGTTATTTATTCTTTTGTTCATTTTTGATAGCTAACATACTACCCATTTTCAATAATTCACCAACCATTGAGTTGTGATATTCTGACATTTTATCGTCAACCTTATCAAAGTTTAGGATAGCACTGTATTCTTCTTCAGTTAATTTGATTCCGAATTTAGTTGCGTAATATACACTACGTTCACCAACACGCATAGATGTGATGTCTTTGTTAAATTCATACATCTTTCCTTGGTGTTTACGGTGCCATTCTGATGTACATGGAACATATAAGTGAGTTTTACCTATTTGGTGAAGTAAACAAACCTTCAATAATGAAGCTTGATCTACTTTTTCTTCGTCTGGGAGAGAGTTATTGATACGAACAGCATAAGATGCCACTTTTAATAAATGGTCTATTAAACCACCTTCAAATGCGTTATTAAAATCTGTTATACTGGATGCTGGTGCTTTAATGAAAGCTTCACCTAAGAAGTTCATTAAATCTTCATTCATGAAATTGTGTTTTGTTGCTGTTTCGAAATATTTTTTAGTATTAGCAACGATTCGTACTTGGTCTATAGCCATTTTAGTCTTTTTATCTAAGTGTTATTTTTACAAATATACTAAAAAGATTCTATACTAGCAAGTCTTTTATTTATATTTTTCGTCTGAATCTTCTAGATCAAGCAAACCTCTCGACATTATAATGTTAAGACCATTTTTATTCTGATTTGATTTTCTTTTATTTACAAAATTACCTACATGTCTTTGTCTTTCTAGTGAAATTTTTGCACTGTCATGTTCTATTTCTTTAAGATCAATAATTTCTGGATAACTAGGATTTAAGTTTTCATTATGTATTTCGCAAATTTCTGGATCATAAAAATATGGAGGAGCCTTATAATATTTAGAAATATTAAGCATGTGTTGTCGTCCTTTTACTAATTCCTCGTTTAAGTCTTTTGATCTTTGATCAGTGTCAATATACAAATGATTAACTCTATCGTACATGATAGCTTTAACTTCATTTATATTTACTCTGAAACGTTTTTCAAAATCTTTTTTTATTTCTGAAACGTTCTTTAAATTTTGTTTTTTTTCTTTACGTTCTTGTAATGGTTTTACAATTAAAACATTCCAGTATTTACTAAAAAATAATTTTATCCTAGCAACTAGACTTAACTTAAACGGTTTTTTCTTGGGTATCTTTTTCATATTGTTCACTTGTTTTTTCAGAAATTAATTCTGGTTTATTATCATTTACTAATTTGATATAAAGATTTTTTCTATCTTCAGTTACCTTATTAATTGAGTATTTATCCTTTACAGTATTATATAAATTTTCCTGTAATGCAGTCACTAAATCTGGGTTTAATATCAGTTTCTTAAGTGCTACATACCAATCTTTATGATTTCTATTGCTATCAACTAAAATACTATTAGCTGTAAAATCAAATCCACCACCATACTTTAATGCATTTTTCAAATCAATCTTATATGGTCCGTAATTTTGTGCAATGATTGCTTTTTTATGGAATCCAGATTCAATAACTTTTAATTGACTCTTAACTTGATTGAATATGTTTTCTTCAATTGGTGCTAATGAGATATCAAATAAATTATAGTTTGTAGCATATGTTGAAATATGTTTAGTCCATACTCTACGATAAGGTTCATTCATAATATTTGGATATTCTTCTTGAGTGAATTTCATTAAGAATTCCTTATATTCTGGACTAATTAATTTATAATCATCTGTGAAGATTTTCTCATATAGATACCATACACTTTCTTTTGGTGTAATAGCCCTTTGTGTTTGTTGTTTGGTAACTGGATCAATATCTGTATGTGCTCCTCTGATATCAAAACCACAAAGGACAAATTGAACTTTATCCAATAATCCATCACCTTTAAGTTTACTCATTACATTTTTTAAAATTTGTAAATCACTTAAGTGTGATGAACCACCTAGCCATCCAATTCTAATTCTATTAGAAGGTTCCAATTTAGGTATAAATTGATCTTCAGTTGGATCAATGGCATTTGGCAATACAAAAACATTTTTATTTAATTTGCTAATTTCTTTAGCAAATATTGGAGTTGTTGTTGTGATATATTGAGCTAATTTTAAATTTTCAACAACCTTTTTATCCATTTCACTATTTTTGATTAGGTGATATGCTGGATGATGCATTCCTGGTGCCCAGTAATCATCCAAATCCATTATTGAAACAATACCTAAATCTTTTAATTTAGCATTCAAATCCTTCATCATTTCATAAGGACCCATTGTTCTATGATAATGAATGATATCATATTGTTTTAACCATTGATCATTATTCAATTGTGGTTCATAATCAATATCAACATGAAATTCATCAGGATAATTATTTTCCAAAGCAAGGTGAGGGATTGTGCTTCTAAAGAATGATACACCAGTTCTATCACTAGGTATCACTAAAACTTTTAATTTATTCATAGGTTTGTTTTAAAACTTTTTATACTCCAAATATATGAAATATGGAATATTAGTAAATAAAAAAAGGGTCTTAAGACCCTTTTTTAGGTATTTTATTTGATTATTTCTTTTTAATGTTTACTTTACCTTCTTTTATTAAGACATTAATAGTCTTTTTTATTGCTTCTTCTGTAATTCGCTTATCATAATTATCTTTGAAGTAAGCATTTATTCCTTCTTGAATCATTGATTGCAATTGACTTGGGCTAACCATGATCATATCAGATTGTTTTGATGATTCTTGTAATGGTCTTCTAGTTGGTTTTTCAACTGGTTTTTCAACAAGATCACTAACATCTTCAAGTGTGAACTTAGATGGTGGACCACTTAATCTAGGTATAGGATTCTTAAGCATAGCTTGTTTAATGACATCTGGTAATTTAGAGGCCATTACTTGCTCAGCTGTGTAATCTCTAACTTCATGAATATCATTTTGAGAAGCTGGAGCATTAACATACTCTGGTTCTCTTTCATCCGCTTCATCATAAATTGGTCCTGATGAAACAGCTGATTCGGATAAACCTTTTTGATTTGATTTTTGATTGATTGGCTTATCACCTTCAATCTTATTCATTACTTTTTTAGCATTAGCAAGAATCCCTTTTAATGCATTTAAATTTACTGGTGCTGGAGTGTCCATACTATTTTCTTATTTGTTGTGGTTGTTGATTGATGTTTGCTTTGTGCATTACCTTAGACATTGATCTATCACCATTCATATTATATTTAGGTATTGATGCGTCCAAGTCTGAAACAGGCTTATGCCATTTCATATTTGTAGGATACCAACCTTCAATTCTGTCAAGTCTAAAAATTTTCCAGAAACCTTTACCGTTTCCTGTTTTAGAAGCACCAAATATTTGATAAGCTCTGATTGCATCATTACCACCTTTTGTTTGGCTCAAGTTATATACTTGAATATATCTCTTGCTTGGTGGTTGATCATCGTAGTCTCTATATAAAATATTAACATTGTATTTACCATCAATTGCTGCCTTAACATCATCAAAAGAAACACCTTCAGATATGATTCTGCGGTTTTTTTCTATTTCTTCTAATATAAGACTTTCAAAGATATTGTAAAGTTTCATGTTAATTTTTAGATAATAACTTGACCTATGTTTAATGATGTGTTAGGATGTTGATAATTGGTCATTCCCAATCCATTTGGTCCATAACCCCAAGTCGCATTATTAAGACTCATTTGTGGGTTTCTACCTGATCCTACTGAATTGGAAGCATTTCCATTGACATCCCAGTCACCACCAACACCACCATAGTTATCGATATCCAAAAATTGTCCAGAACCTTTACCATATATTGGTGTTGTGGCATCTGATAACGCTCTTGTGTGTGTTGCAGTATATTCATTGGCTACTGCAAAGTTGTTATAAGTATTGATTGGAATCAATGTTGCTCTAGCTGCAATTGCAGCTGCCTCTAATGGTGATTGATTACCGTTGTAAACTGTTGGCATGATTTATAGTTTTTGTTTATTATTGTTATTCATATATTCTATTAAATATCTAATTTCTGATATTTCTTTGATAAAACCCTCATTATAGACTTCCTTATTTGTCATAATTTTATTTTTGATACTACCTTTGTTAATCTTAGGTACTCCACCAACACTTGTAGGATTAGCGTTATCTCTATCTTTTTCATGTTTTTCAATGAATTGATTCTCTCGACCAGCATCCATACCTGTTTTTTTGACGCTATAATCAGCTTTTTGAGCTGTATGAATAATGCTTTCAAGTCTTTTTAATTCACTTTCACCACCTAAACGTTCAAACTCATCACAATTACCGTATTTTTGACAATTTTCCTTGGCCTTATTCAACCTGGACTCTTGCATGGCCAAAGCTGTATATTTTTCTTTGTCTCCATCAGTATCATAAATGTTATTTTTTAAATTGGTATTAGGCATTTAAAGTGTTTTTGCTGTTTCAGTTTTATTTTTCTTATCTTGAATTGCTTTTTCCAAATCTTCCAATTGTTTTTGAGATAATTCAGCATCATTAATTGAATCGATTATTTTATCAACCTTTGGATTAAAATCTTTTCCTGTTACATCAGATGATTTGCTTTTTTTAACTAGGTCTTCAATCTTCTCTTCAACAGTTTTCTTTTTATAAATGATTCCTTTTTCTTCGTTTTCAAAGGTTTTTATTCCACCACCTGATCTTGTTCCACCATAACTATAAACAGCAA
>Ga0265324_10000142_pt1 | contig 55762 bp, 40 predicted proteins | sample 41419metaG_FD_198634 | JGI IMG/M metagenome (GOLD analysis project Ga0265324, IMG submission 198634) | Rhizosphere microbial communities from Carex aquatilis grown in University of Washington, Seatle, WA, United States - 4-14-19 metaG | ecosystem: Host-associated > Plants > Roots > Rhizosphere...
AAGATCGCCGCCCATGCGGCCGGGGGTAACATGGAAGCTACCCTGGGCCTGGCGGAGGGTTGGCTGGAGCGCAACCGCGAGACCGGCGCGGGCGGCACTTGCTTTTCCCTCACTTGGTGGCTGGCGGGCCGGCTCCAGGCCGCCGGCATCGGCTACGCCTTGCTGATGGGCGACAAGGGCCGATCGCAAAACATCCACTGCGCCTTGCGCATGGATTGGGATGGCCGCGGCTATCTGCTCGATCCCGGCTATCTCATCTTCGAGCCCCTGGCGCTGCCTTCAGCCGGATTGTCCGCGGAAGCGTGGGTCCCGCCCAATGCGGTGCGCCTGGAGGATAAGCCGGAAGCCGGCGCATGGCGCCTGTGGAGCGGCCCCCGCGGCGCCAGTCGCTCTGGCGGGGACTTGAAGTATCGCTTCGATTTCCGCAAGCAAGCGGTGGGCGAGGCCGAGTTCTTCGCCCATTGGGAAGCCAGCTATCGCCTGCCCATGATGCGCTATCCCGTCCTAAACCGCGTGCGGGACGGGGCGCAATATTACCTGCAAAAACGCAGCTTGCTGGTGCGGACCGCCGAGGAAAGCGTCATGCGCAAGCTGGGCCGCGAAGAACTGTTCCAGGCATTGCGAACGACCTTCGGGATCCCGGAAAGCCTGGCGCGCGAGGCCATGGACGTGGTGCTGGCGGCCGATCCGGAATTCTTCCGGAAGTGAAGTCGCCGCGGAAGCGGAGCCGGGCTCGTAAGGTAAATGGCGATCCGAGGAGGCTAGCGGAAGCGGGCCGGCTCGCGCGGCGATCCGGGAGACCAGGAAGCATGGTCGGGATCCGGCGGGACCCCGGGACGCTGTTCGCAGGCCAGGTACAATTTGGAGGCCGCTTCGGCGGCCCTTTCGCGCTGGCGGACTTCCACGCGCGGCGCGGTGATGTAACGCAAAAGGCTTTGCAGTACGATTCGATGTAACGAGGCGAGAAAGTCGTGATTGTGGGTGGCCCGGCTCTCGCCGCCCAGGAACCCGTCGAAGCTGCGATCCTGATAATCGAGAATGCCGGATTGGCCCAAGGTGAGCATTAGGCCGTTCTTGTAGAAGAGCGTGAACACCGGCCCCTCGTGGCCGCGATCCATGCGAATGCGTTCCAGCACCGGCGTGCCAGAGAAGAGCACGGACTTGATGGCGCGAGTCCGCACCGGGCTGAATAGGCGCTTCCAAAGGGCGGAGCAGAATGGCTTAAATCCCATGGCTATTCCATTAAACTATTTTTCAACAACCAATGAGGAGTAAATAAATGACTCGATCCGGAATCCTCGCCCCCAGCATTTTAAATGCCGATTTGTCCGACATGCGCGGGCAGTGCACGGCGGTGGCGCAGGGCGGGGCCGATTGGCTGCATTTGGACGTCATGGACGGGCATTTCGTTCCCAATCTCACCTTCGGGCCGGTACTCGTGGAAGCCTTCCGTAAATGTTCGCAACTACCCCTCGACTGCCACCTTATGATCGCCCATCCGGAGCGATTCGTGACGGATTTCGCAAAGGCGGGCGCGGACTCCATTACCATACATGTGGAAGCCACCCATCATTTGGATTCCCTAGTGCGCCTGGTGAAGGCCCAAAAGAACAAGGCCGGCATCCCCCTGCGCGTGGGGGCGAGCCTAAACCCGGCCACCCCCATAGGGGCCTTGGAACAAGTGCTTCCGCTTTTGGATCTGGTCCTCCTGATGTCGGTGAACCCCGGCTTCGGCGGCCAGAAATTCATCCCTTACGTTCTGGATAAGGCGCGCGCGCTGCGGGTCCAAGCGGATGCGCGCGGGCTGGAACTGGATATCCAGATGGACGGGGGGATCGGGCCTCAGAACATCCGCGAGGTGCGCGCGGCCGGGGTGAACGTGGCCGTGGTGGGCACGGCCATTTTCGGTTCGGGCGATATCGCCGGCACTTGCCGGTCCCTCAAAGCCTTGCTGGGGCCTTAAGGGAACCTTGACCGGGCCCTGACGGCGGGGGCTGACGAGGCTATTGGGGCAGGATGCCGAGTCCGGCCGCCCACGGCGAGCGCGGAGCGACCGGTTGGTTCCGCCCGAGGATGTCCACGGCCCCTTTCGGACCATTGGAGAAGAGCGGAACCGCGGCGGCTCCCAGCCAGCCGCTGGACGGGGTCCGGAAGGCGGCGCTACGGGCGTATAGGGCCGTCGTTCCCGGCGTCCTTTGGATGAACTCCTTCCGCTTGGCGGTAACGGCCGGGTCCGCGTGGGCCATGGCGTCCAGAAGGGCATTGATGAAATCGGTCTTGGGAACGGGAGTGCTGCCGTTATACAAAAGGCATCCGCATGTGCTGCCGATCCACGAGCTGGCGTCGGTGAGGCCCCAGGTCACGAAGGACACGCAATTGTAGTTCTCCAGGCACGCGCCCATGAGAGCGGTCCAATCCGCCGTGGTCGCCTGCTTGATGTCGATCTCGGTCAGGGAGACGCGCAAACCGATGTCGCCGAAGCGCTTGATGTTCGCCGAGATGTCTGCCTTGTTGATGCCGGTGCTCAAGTGGCATTGGAAGCCGATGCCGTCGATGGGAACGCCTTTCTGGATCCAGGTCTTAGCCATGTTGAGGATGGAGGTCGACTTCGCGTTGACGCCGTCGGCGCTGTAATCGTTGGAGTACAGGTATCCGTTGTTCCCGATCGCGCGCCGGGAAAAAACCAACGCCGAATCCGCGTAATCGTCCCCGATGTTCGTCTTCCAGAAGATGCCCTTGAGGCCGCCCGAGCCGCCGTCATTGGTGATCTCGTTCAGCACGTCCCATTCCAGGATCTTGGTCTTGAAATGCCCGCCCACCGAGTCGATGTGGGTCTTCAGGATGCTGAGCCCCGAAGCGCGGTCGTGCACGGCCGCCTGCGCCGAACTGGACTGGCCGCCCCATACGAAGTTATGGCCGCGCATCTTCATCTTATTCGCGCTCACGAAGGCGTAGACCTGGTCGCCGCCGCTGTAATTGAACTTGCCGATGGGGTTCTCGGTGCTCTCGAACTTCATTTCGTTCTCGCACACCGCCAGGTTGAACTGGGCCTTGGCGGCCACCGCATAGGCGGAGGACGCGTTACTGACCTGGTAGCTGTTGGTGGCGAGGCCGAAGTTGAGGCCGATGGCGTCGGCGGCATCGCGCAAGGTCGTCGCGGTTTGCGCCCAAGGGGAGGATACGAAAAGCGGGAGGGCGAGAAGGGCCGGATGCAGGTGGCGGTTCATAGTCACTCCTTGTGCTGGTCGGCGGGCCTTGCGTCGTCTGCGTCAGACTTTTCGCTGGCCCGCGATATGGGTCGTTACTGAGGCAGAATGCCCAAGCCAGGAAGATTGGAAGAGACCGGGATCAGCGCCCGGTTCCTGCCCAAGGCGTCGATGGCGTTGCCATTCGGGGTCGAGAAGATGCGGACCGAGGATGCGCCGAAGAGAACCTCCGCGCTGCGGTGGGCGAGCGGACGTTGCAGTACCTGGTCGATATTGGGGCCGAGGCTTCCCGGGGGAATGGCGATGAAAGCTTTCCGCTTCGCGGCTACGGCGGGATCGGCAGCGGCCAGCGCGGCCAGAACGGCCGAGATCATATCATTCTTCGGCGTGGGCGGGTTCCCGTTGTAAAGGAGGCAGCCGCAGGTGGAACCGATCCACGAGGAGGCATCGGTAAGGCCCCAGGTCACGAAGGACGTGCAATTCCAGTTCTCCACGCAAGCCCCCACCAGAGCGGTCCAATCCGCCGTGGTCGCCTGCGTGATGTCGATTTCCGTCAAGGAAACCCGCAGGCCGATGTCGCCGAAACGCTTGATGTTCGCCGAGATGTCGGCCTTGTTGATGCCATGGCCCAGGTGGCATTGGAACCCGATCCCGTCGATGGGAACCTTGCTGCTCTGCCACTTCTTCGCCTGGGTCAGGATGGCGGTCGATTTGGAATTGACGCCGTCGGCGCCGTAATCGTTGGAGTAGAGATACCCGCTGGTCCCGATCACGCTCCGGGCGATGGCCAGGGCCGAGTCGGTGTAATCCGCGCCGATGCCCTTGTACCAGAAGGAGCTCGTGCCGGCGGATTGGGTTTCATTCAATACGTCCCATTCCAGGATCTTATCCTTGAAATGCCCGCCCACCGCGGTGATATGGTTCCGCATGACGGTGAGCCCGGAAGTACGGTCGTGGACGGCCCCCGACGCCGTGTTGGATTGGGAATGCCAGATGAAGTTATGCCCGCGCATTTTCATCTTGTTCGCGACGCAGAACGCGGAGAGGCCGTCGCCGCCGGTGTATTTGAAGGTGCCGATGGGCCCCTCGGTGTTGTCGAACTTCATGTCGTTCTCGCACACCGCGAAGTTGTACTGGGTCTTCGCGTCCACGGCGTAGGTGCTGGTGGTATCGCGCACTTGGTTGGCGCTGGTGGCGAGTCCGAAGTTGAGGCCAATGGCGTCGGCGGCATCGCGGATTCTGGTGGCGGCCTGCGACCACGCCGAGGAGATCAAGAACGGAAAAGCCACTATAGCGATGAGTGGACGGCGAATCATATGCGCTCCTTCGACTGTTTCTTCAGTAATGGATTTCCCGCGCCCCCCCGGGCGGAGGATAGTCCCCCATGCTCTGCGCAATCTATAGGGAGAAGCGTCTTCTTGCCGCGCGTAATCGCGATTGTATTCGATTGCAGGGGCGATATCGGCTTAAGAGGTCGATGCAGGCGGGGATTTCTTTCCCAGATTTTTGAGAGATGTTTAACCTTTTAGGGTCCACGCCCAGGTCGACGTCGCCTGGCGGCGGGGGAAACCGCCAGGTTACCCGACGTTTACCGGGTGGAGATGCTGAGGCCGGCGGCCCAAGGGGAATTGGGAGCGACGGCTTTGTTCCGACCCAGGCCATCTACCATTCCCGAAGCGATCGGGAAGACGGGGACCGCGGACAGGCCCAAGTATCCGCCCGCACGGTTTTGGCGCACGACTTCCCGCGGGAAGGCGATGACGGGAACGGCGAGATCGGTCTTGGTGAAATCCTTCCGCTTCGCGACGACGGCGGGATCGGCATTGTTCATGAGATCGATCATCGCCTGTACGCAGGCCTTCGGTTGGTATTGGGCATCGTAGGGCAAGCAACCATTGCAGCTGCTTCCGAGCCAGGTGCCGCCGTCGTAGATCCCCCAGGTCACGAAGGAAGTGCAGTTCCAGTTCTCCAGGCAAGCACCCATAAGATTGGTCCAATCCGCCGTGCTGCTGCCCTTGATATCGATCTCCGTCAAGGAAACCCGCAGTCCCATGTCCCCGAAGCGTTTGATGTTGGCCGAGATGTCTTCCTTCTTGAAGCCGCTCGAGAGATGGCATTGCAGACCGATGCCATTGATGGGGACGCCGTTCGCGAGCCACTTCTTGGCCAGGTTCACCATGGCGGTGGATTTGCCGTTCACGCCGTCGGCGCCGTAATCGTTGTAGTAGAGCCTCCCGTAGGGATCGGCGCGATGGGCGATGAAAAAGGCGGAATCGGGGTAATCATCGCCGATGGATTTTTCCCAAAAGGATTTCCGCAGGGCGTTGCCGTTCCCGTCGTCGGTGATTTCGTTCAGCACGTCCCACTCCAGGATCCTCCCCTTGAAATGGCCCGCCACCGAATCGATATGCGTCCGCATGACGCTCAGCATCTGGTCGCGGGTGCCGTTTAGGGTGGCCGCAAATCCCGACTGCGAATGCCAAATGAAATTATGCCCGCGCATGCGCGCGTTATTCGCCTTGGCGAAGTCGTAGAGCCCGTCCCCTCCGGTGTAGCTGAACTTCCCTTGGGAAGGTTCGGTAGGCTGGAACTTCATATCGTTCTCGCACACAAATAGATTCAAGGTCTTCGCGAGAGTGACGTAGGAGCCGGTGCCTTTTAGCGAACCGGCGCTGCTGGCCATGCCCACGTTGATACCGGCCTTCTCCGCGGCGTCCCGGAAAGTCGTACCCTGGGCGCGGACGGAAACGGCAAGTAGCGGAATAGCCACGATGGCAACAAATAATTTACGGATCATATTGGAACCCTCCCTCGACTCCGTGGAATCTAGGGGGGAAACCTGCGGATGACCGTCCCTCTTCGGCGTCGGCCCTTGGGTTATCGGGGCCCGGTCCAAAGGGTCCAAGCAGGTGACGATTCTTTACCGACTCTCCGGAAGTAGTTTTCACCTTTTGGGGATATGATCGGGAAATATGGGATCCACCGCTTTACACGGGTACGACCTGTTCAAATTCCTGCCCGACGTAGCCTACTTCGCCAAGGACTCGCAAGGCCGATTCCTGGCGGCCAATACCTCTTTCCTGGAAATGGCGGGCGTGCGCGAAGAGGCGGACGTGTTGGGGAAAACCGATTTCGATCTGTGGCCGCGCTTCCTGGCCGAGCATTACGCGAAGGACGATGCGCGGGTAATGGCATCGGGCGAACCGCTGCTGAACCGCATCGAGCTGGTGCTGGGCCGCGATCGATCGGCGGAGTGGTTCACGACCACCAAGGTGCCCTTACGCAATCCCGCGGCCGAGATCGTCGGCATCGAAGGCGTATGCCGTTACCTGAAGAAGGCGAAGGCGCCCCTCGAACCTTCTCTGAAACTGCCGAGCGTGATCGAATACATCATGGAAAATTATCCCCGCAAGATCGATATCCCTTCCTTGGCGGCCAAGGTCTCCTTGTCGGTGAAGCAATTCGAACGGAAGTTCAAGCAGGAATACGGCGAGGTGCCCGTGCGCTACATCCAGCGCATCCGCTTGGACGCCGCGCGCCAGTTGCTGGCCATGACGCGGCTGCCCATCGCCCAGATCAGCCACGAAACCGGTTTCTATGATAGCAGCCATTTCGCCCATCAGTTCCAGAAGTACACCGGCATGTCCCCGACGGCATTCCGCATGCGGCACCATGAGAGCGGACGGCCCCCGGCCGATGCGGGCGCGTCGACGGGCAGTATAAGTTAGGGCCCCTAAGGCGTGGATCCGCGCGCCACCACCGTTCCTTCATAATGGATGGTCCGGCGCTCCCGGGAATGCGTCAGGACTTGGCGCACCATCGCCCGCGCCATCATCTGGGCGTCGAAGCGGACGCTGGTCAGGCCATGGCGCAAGGCCTCCCGCGAATCATCGAACCCGGCCAAGGCGACATCCCCGGGCACCCGCAGCCCCTTCGCGCCCAACCAATCCAGGCAGGCCAAGGCGACCCAATCCGAAGCCGCCACCCATAGGCTCGAACCCGAGGCCAACGCCTTTTCCAGGGACGGGGAAAAGCTAGCGACCAAGCGATCGCGGCCGATGGCTTCCATCAACGGGCGCACCAGGTCGGAAAAGCGAGCCTCTCCGCTCACGCCATCCAGGCGCACCCTTTTCCACGCCTCGGGGTCGCGCCATACCGCTTCCTGGAAATCCCATTCCGAGACCCACGGGCCCAAGGCTTCGTGAAGGACGGTCCCATCGGGGAGTTTTTTCCGCATTCCCTCCAGGCGATTGCGGGACCATTCGGCGCCATGGAAGGGCGAGATCCAGGCGATACGCGCATGCTTCCGGATAGCCGGATGCTCCCCGAGGATCGCGCCCGATTCCAGGCCATAGGCCATGTCGTGGAAACCGAGCCATGGGGAGCGGACGGAAATCCGCGTCGGCGACAGGACGGGGTTTTCCAGCCACACCGCGGAGGGGAGGCGGGCGCGGTGCAGGGCCGAAAGCAGCGGGTAGGGGTCGGGCAAATGCCAGGTGGAAACCACCGCGCCCATCGGCCGTAGGCCTAGCTCGGGGAGCTTATCGGACCAAGGATGGATCTCGGGCAACAGGTTGTTGCGCGCGGCCTCGATTTGGATCTCCCGCCAGAAATCCCATTCGCGATCGGAGCCAAGGCGCAGTTTTCCGTCCCTCTCCCCGGCGCCCAGGCATAGCAGCACGGGTTGCGCATCGCTGCGCCGCCGCGGAAGCGAAACCCGCCAAGTACGTCCCTGCTTTTCCACCGTCGCATCCTCGGACAGAAGGCCGTACGCCTTCCGCGCGGTGGCGGGATGGACCTGGTGCCGGGCGGCCATATGCTTCGGCGCGGGCAGCCGTTCCCCGCCTCCCCATCGTCCCGAACGGATCTCTTCCTTCAGCTCGGCGGCCAGGGTTTCGGCGGTCCGCCGCGGGGGCGGGGCGACCGGGGCCGGCATCCGGCCGGCCGGCCAGCTCCCTCCGCCGGACCTCGTCTCGATCCAGCCTTGCGCCCGCGCCTTCCGCAACACGCCTTGTACCGTGGTGGGCGAACACTTCCAGCGCGCGGCCAGCGCCCGCACCGAGGGAAGCCGTCGGCTGCCGGCCGCGCGGATGAGAACGCGGAAATCGTTGAGGAGTTTGGCTTCCACCCCCTAATAGTACGCTGGTACGGTTGATTTGAAAATGGAATTATGCATTTAATCCGGCCAAACTCCGCATCCACTAATGGGAGGAACCGGGATCCTCGCCTGCAGGGCGCCGACCGGAGATTCAATCGGAGGAAGAAATGCTTCGCAAGCTTTACATCGTCATGGGCCTGGGGTCGGTCGTCCTGACCGCGGGCGCCGTTCGTGCCGCCACCACCTTAGACGGGGCCGAGTTCTATTCCAATGAAACCGTGAAGTTCGGGCGTTGGGAGATGCGTATGCGCATGGCGGCGACGCCGGGCTCGGTTTCTTCCTTTTTCACTTACTACAACAACTCCACCAAAGGTTCGCCCGAACCCTGGCGCGAGATCGACCTCGAAGTGATCGGGAAGAACGCGAACGGATTCCAATCGAATCTGATCACCGGGAACGCCGCGGCCAGAACCACCTCCGAGGCCTTCCAGACCTCCGCTTCCGACGTTTCCAAGGATTTCCATACCTATACGCTGGACTGGACTCCAGACTCCATCGTCTACCGTATGGATGGACAAACCGTTCGTAAAAACCTGGGCTCCGAGACCCAGGTGAAGGACCTTTCCGACATGCCGGAAACTTATCGCATGAACCTGTGGGCGAGCACGGCGGCGGACTGGGCGGGTACGCTCGATCCGGAAAAGCTGCCGGTTACGCAAACGATCAATTGGATCGCGTATTCGGCTTACACCCCCGGACAGGGCCCTAACGGATCCAATTTCACGCCGAAATGGATCGATGAATTCAACAGCCTCGACACGCAAAGATGGTCCCGCGGGAATTGGACCTTCGACGGGAACATGGCCGATTTCAATCCCAACAACGCCGTGGTCTCGGGCGGGTACTTGATGTTGACCCTATCGAAGAAGGGTTGGACCGGAACCCTTACCCCGCCCGCCGATCCGCAGGGCAATTCGCGCCCCACGCCCATCGCGGCCCGAACCGGGGCGGCGCCGTTCCGGATGGAAGCGACCGCAGGCCGCCTGCGGGTGTATACGGGGGATCGGACCGCGGAGATCTCGATCAGCAATCTCCAGGGCCGCATCCTCGCGCGGTCCAAGAACCAAGGGTGGTTGCAATTCGATGGCCTTCCCCATGGCCTTTTGATCGTACGGTCCCCGGAAGGGAACCGGCTCGTTCCCATGCCTTGAACGAGATTCGGGGCGGACCGGTAAAGGGCCGTAACGACGTTCGGGTTGCGTAACTTGTACCACGCAACCCCCTCAATGGATGTGGGCTAGAAGAAAAAGCCCAGCCTCGCCAGCCAATACCAGTCTTTCGGGGTGACGAAATAGGTTTCCCATTCGGACCCCGGCGAAGTCAGCGTTCCGCCAGGCCGGCTATGATCGTCGGCGATCTGCAAGGTGGCTTGCAATTGGCCGAAGGTTTTCGCTGCATGCAGGCACCATTTCCAATCGTCGCGTCTCAGGTTCAACCCCGCGCTGTTCACGGCGGGAAGGGGCGATTGGAAATTGCCCGTGGTCGCTTGCAAGCGGCCCAAATCATCCTTCACCTTGGACCCGTACCATTCCACTTCCAGGGAGAGATGATCCAGATAGCCGAAGGCCGGGAAATTGAACCCTACCATCATCGGCATGCGATGCGCCAAGTCCCCGTATACGGCGTCGTACGCCTTGCTATGATCGAGTCCGATGACGGCGATTTCCCCGTACAGCTTCAAATCCTCGCGGCCGAATCCATCGCTGGGGAAAAAAGCCTTGGGATCGAAACTGGCGTTGGCCATCACCTTGGTGCCCGCGAAGGAAAGGAAAGTGGTGTCATGGGCCAGGGTGTCGACGTAAATCTGGGTCCGGGAGTTGGGATCTCCGTTGAAAGGGTCGGGTAGATCATTGCTGCCGAAGGTGTCCGGCGAGGTGAGCTTCCTCTCGATGGGAATGAGGTGGTAAAAATTCACCCCCGCGCCTATCCGCAGGGCCGCGCCGATTTTCACGCTGGCGATGTAGGCCACGGAAATATCGAATAGCGGGTAGTTCTCGATTTCGCTCCCGATGATCAGGTCATGCTCGAGGGGGCCTAGGGCATCCTGCACGCGCAAGCCCATGGTGTTGGCGATGGGTTGGGTGTACTTGGAATCGTAACCGGAGACGAGAACGCCGGGGTGGACGGGTCCGCGCAACAGGTATAGCCCCAGGTCCTTGATATCGGGATTGTAGGTGTACGGGAAATAGCCGGCGGTTACCGCGAGGCGGTTTTCCCCGGCATCCCACAACGCGTAATCCAGGCTGGCATCGGTAACGAAGGGCGACCAGAGGAACGGAGTGCGGCCGCCGTTATCGCTGATGCGGCCGGAGAGGTAATGGCGCTCAACGATGCCCATGCCGGCGGTCACGGAAAGGTTTTCGCTGAAGCCGGCCCGCATGGAGAACCGCGCCGATACGTTTTGGATGCGGTTGCCCGAGTAATCGAGCTGGGAGGTATCGCTTGAACGCACGAGTTCCCCGTAGGCGAAGGAGGCTCCGCCGTTGAACGTCACCCCTTTTTGCGAACCGGATTGCGGTGCGGTTTGCGCGCAGAGCGCGCCCGTTGCCGCGAGGGCAGCCACGATGGCGGTTCGGAAGGCGAAGACTCTCATGCTGCTCCGGCGATTCCCTAGAAGAAAAACGTGGACTTGAACATCCAGTACCAATCCTTAGGCGTGTTCAAGGTTTCGGCATAGGACATGAATCCGATATCCGGAGGGCCGAACATGCGGAGATGGTCATCGGCGACCTGGCCCGAGAGGCGAAGATGGCCGAGCAAGACCTTGGAGAAATAGAGGGACCATTTCCAGTCGTCCCGGGCATTATTCACATCGGACACGGGCCGTGGAACCCAGGAATAATCCGATTCGGCCTTACCGTAATCGGCGAAGTTCTTGGAAGCGTAATATTCGACTTCGAGGGAAAACTTGTCCAGCCAGCCGAAGGCGGGAAGATTGAATCCCATCATCACCGGCATGCGCCGTTTGATATCATGGTAGTACTTGGGATAGTCCTTCAGGCCCAGCACCCCGGCCTCGCCGTACAGAACCAGATCCTGTTTTCCGAAGGACGCGTCCCATCCGAACAAAACCTTGGGATCCAAACGGAACCGGCCCATCAGCTTGGTCCCCGACAAGGAGCCGTAAACGGTGTCCACCGTCGCGGTTTGCGTCGCCGGATCGACGGCGAGGGTGTCCTGGATGAAGCAGACTTCATTGTCGATTTCATCGATTTGCACGTAGTTGGTAGCGGCGTTCGTGCACGGCTGGCGCGGCGAATCGTTCTTCTTGTTACGCGGCAACACGCGATAGAAATTCACGCCGGCCCCCAATTGCAAGGCCGGCACCGGTTGCCACGATGCGACGTCCGCGATGGATAGATCGAAATAGGGGCGGTTTTCGGTTTCCGAAATCAGGAGCAGATCGTTCTTCCAGCCGCCGATCCCGTAGCTGAACATGCCGCCGAAAATATTGGCCGCCGGCGTCGTCCCCCTGGCCTCGAAACCGGAAACCGGCGTTCCCGGATAAACGTATCCGCGCAGCAGGTAGAGCCCCAGATCCTTGGCATCGGGATTGTAATCGTAGGGGAAGAACCCCAGGTTCAATTGGATCTTTTGCGATGCCGGCAGTTCGGCGTTGAACGTAACGCGGGCCTCGCTCATGAAGGTGGACCAAATGGGGTACCAGTTATTCGCCACGCTCACGTCCCCGCGGGCGTTTTCCGACTGGAGGACGGCCATTCCCATGGCCCCGTCCCAGCCGCCGCCGAACCTGGCCGTAGACGCGACCTGGACTCCGCCCGCTTGCACCCAGTTGCCGTTCATGTTGTTCGGTTCGCCGCCATTGACCAGGGAATAGGTGCTGTGCTGGACGCGTCCGAATTGGAGCCAGGCCGCGCCCTTGTACTTCACCTCAAGGGAGTCCAGGGCCCCCCGGGATCCCTGGGCCCGCAGGGAATCCTGCGCCCATCCCATGCCGGCCAGCGCAAGGAGCAGATTCAGGATGGATTTCATTTGCAAGCGCATGGTCGAATTCTCATCCCGGCTTTAGAAGAAGTACCCGACCCTGCCCATGACGTACCAGTCCCGCAGCGAGGAAAAAACCTGGGAAAGGCCGGAGGTTTCCGTGATCAGGCCGCCGCGCACCGGCCGGGGCACGAAATGATCATTGGCGATCTGGCCGCTGAAGCGGACGTGGCCGGCCACCGTCTTTTCCGCGTTGAGCGACCACTTCCAATCGTCCGCGGTCAGGTTTTCCGGGTCCAAGGCCGTGCCTTTGACCTTGATCACCTGCCCGGTCTGGATGTTCACGAAATCGCCGTCGGGAGTAACGGTGTAACGATTGCCCGCCAAATCCAGGGTGGAAATGGGTATCGCGGAGGGTTGCTTCTTGACCAATAAGGGTGGTGGCGCGATGTTCTTGAAATACAGGGATTGATCGTAGCCCAGCTTGCTGTAATCGGCCTTGTATTTGGCGGTGTAGCGCTCCACCTCCACGGACAGGAAATCCAGCCAACCCATGGCGGGCAGGTTGAACCCGAGCATGACGGGGATGCGGTCGCCGATATGGGCGTAGATCGTTCCTTGGTTTTTAATCCCGATAATGGCCCCTTCGCCGTAGAGGATCAAATCCTTTTTCCCCAGGGCCGGGGAGGAGGATCCGAAAACCTTTTTGAAATCGATATCGAACATGGCCATCACCTTGGTGCCCTGGTGCGTATACACAACGGTGTCGCCGGGGGAAACCACTTCCATGTATTGGAGTTGGTAAGGATCCACCGGGCCGCCGGCGGCGATGAGGCTGGAGTCCTTACTGAACAGGCCCGGCACCGCGCGGTTACTGGGCGTTGTGATGTCGGCATTGTCCGGGAGCAAGTGGTAAAAGTTGACGCCCGCCCCGAATTCCAGTCCGTCCACGGGCCGGTATTTAGCCACGTAGCCCAGGCTCCAATCGAAACTGGGCGGCAAATCCCTTTCGCTGGAAATGATCAGGTCCTGCTGGAATCTGCCCAGCGAATGATGCAGGTGCAACCCCAAAAAGGCCGCGCGCGTGGTATCGGTATGGAAATCCTCGAAGCCGGAGACCAGGAAGCCCGGATACACCGGGCCGCGGAACAGGTAAAGGCCCAGATTCTTGACCTCGGGATGGTAATCGAAGGCGAAGTCGCCGAGAGTGGCGCTGAAAACCGGGTTGGCTTTTTCTCCCAGGAAGTACGTCACCCTGGCCTCGGAGACGTAATCGATGAACTTCGATAAGGTGAACTTTTCCTGTTGTAGGTCCCCGAGGGAATGGTAAACCTGGTTCATGCCGAACCCGAACCCGCCTTCCAGGTTTTCGCCCAGGTCCACCGCGCCGTTCACCTGCATGCCCATGGATTGTTCCCAATTACCATTAAAATTGGTTTGCAAGGTGTCGGTCGCATGCATGATCCTGCCGGCCTCGGTCCAGGCCTGGGAGTGCATTTGCAAGGAAACCGCATGGCCATTGCACGGCAGGGCGTAAAGGCCCATGCCCGCCAGCAAGCTTAACGGCTTGATCATAATGAAGGCTTCAGCGGAAGATCAAATGCGGCTGAAGTGAAGGTGGATTACGCCCCGATTGCTTTTCAACTCGGCGATCAAGATCCCATGCTCCGCGTCGCTTAGGGGATGCCGGAAATTCCCGGCGATGCCGCGGAATTTTTCCACCACCCGTCCGCGCACATCGGACAAAGTGATGTCATAATCGCCATCCAGGCTGCCGGTAAGGGCCCCGTTCATCAACTTGAGCGAAGGGGCCGCGGCCGGGCTTCCCGCTGGCTTTATGCGCGTCGGAATTAAAGGCGATCCATCGATATTCAGAGGGCGGACCTTGATATTGCGGTACAGGTTATAAGTGCCCGCCTTCCAACGGCCGGCGCCGTGGATTTGCAGAGCGATGGGGCCGGCGGGCGTCACTTGAGGCTGCGATTTCTTATAGGTGGGGACCCAATTCGGCGCGCCCGCCTTGCGGAAGAAATTTTCCATGGTGACGCTGCGCCCGACGGTCAAGCCATCGTAGAACTTCACCCGGAACTGGTTCCATCCGTTAATGTCCCATACCTTCTCGAAATCGGATGCGACGCAGCCCCCTGCGGAGCAGCCGAAGCCGGTCGGGTTCAAATCCTTGGTGAAGGACGTCCACGTCGAAATGGACGGGTTGGACGGGCTGCCCCCGAAAAGGAACGGATCATCGTTCAGATTGCCGGGCATCCAGGATTTTTCATTGTAGCTCCCGCCCACGCTGCTTCCCTGGATGTAGTCGATGGTGGACTGCCAACAGGAACCGGATGCGGTGACCCGGTTGAAAACGCCCCCGTCATTCCCGAAGATGGGCCAGACGTCAAGGATGATTTCGTAGTTGTCGTATTTCTTGTTGGTGACCAGGATGTCGCCGTTGGCGCCCTCTTCCCGCGAGTAGAGGATGTGCTGGCTGGGATCGACGATCCACACTCCGCCCGATTTGGTATCGGTCGTATGCGTTTGGCAGTCTTCCCACCAACCTGTGAGATCCGTCCCGTTGAATATGGAAACGAAACCTTCCGAATCCGGCGCCGAGGAGACGGTATCGGGCTTGGCGCCGTTCATCTTGGGGCCATCCTGGCAAGGCGAGTTGGTGACGGGAATCGAGATGACGGGTTGATCAGCCATCGCGAAAACGAACGCCGCCAATGGCAGTGCGGGCCATACGCTTGAGAATGATTTAATCACAAAAAACCCCGGAGTGATAAAGCCAAATGGGACGCCCAACGGCTGGTGCAAATATACGCGGAAACCCCGATAAATGTTGATTGAAAACCATGTCCGCTCATCCGTAAAACTACTGTCGCGGTAATAAAAAGATCGATCGCCGTCGCATGCGGTCCGATACCCACCTCGATCTTCTTCACGGGCCCCAAAAAAGTGAACGCCAAGGAAACGGCTTGACCCAGGGCATAGCTTCGCTTATTTATGATTTGCCGGTATTCGTGTCGCACGGGTACGAACGAACTTCGATTGGGTGGGAAGCATGGGAAAGAGCAGAGATACATTAGCGTGGATATTACTCGTCGTCGGAATGAGCGCGAATTCCGCGCACTCGGCGTTGACCTGGACGGGCTGTTCCGATCTGACGGATGCGGATTTCAAGGTTACGACCCTGGTCTCGCGCGCCGCCGATACCATAGACGAACCCATGAAAATGGCTTTCGATCTGCTCGCCCAGCCGGGCGAAGACGCCAAGGGCAAGGTAGACGTGTATTTCACCCAGCGCTTCGGCAAGTTGCGTAAGTTCGATTCGCGGACGAATAAGGTTTTGACTTTAGGCTCGTTCAACTTGACGATTGATCCGTCCTCTTCCGACGGCCTCATGGGCATCGCCCTGGATCCGTCCTTCAAATCCGATCACTGGGTGTATTTGTATTATACCTTCAAAAGCGCCGGCGAAACGAGCTGGCGGATATCCCGCTTCACGCTCGATTCGGCCAATGCGCATATGGATATGGCCTCGGAGAAGGTCGTGCTCAGCGTCCCGATCAAAATCGGCAGCCAGCATCCGGGAGGCGCCCTGCAATTCGATGCCTATGGCGATCTTTGGATCGGCACCGGAAACGACATGATCGGCAGCGATGCGTACCCGGTGTGGAGCTCCCCCAACACCAATGATTTGCGCGGCAAGGTGCTGCGCATCCATCCCAAACCGGACGGCACTTATTCCATTCCCGATGGCAACCTGTTCCCCGCGGGAAAATATCCCCCAGGGAAAACGCGTCCCGAAATCTACGTGATGGGCTCGCGGAACCCGTATACGTTGTCCCTCGATCCCGTTCGCCGCTGGCTGGTCTGGGGCGATGTCGGTCCCGATGACGCCGATATGGACGGCAACCCCATCAATGGAAGCAAGGCCGCCACCGATAAAACCGAGGAATACGACTTGGCCACCGCGCCCGGTAATTTCGGCTATCCGTTTTTCGCCGGCGCCAAGGCGACGAAATCGGGAATCGACCCGGCCCGCCCCGTCATCCCGGCCGGATCCAACTTGAACGGCTACACCCTCGGCTTGGACACCTTGCCTCCGGCCATAGCCCCCATTTATTCCTATGCGAGGGCCTGCGCCATCACCGGTCCCATTTACCGCTATGACGGTGATCTCAATTCTTCCATAAAAATGCCGCCGCATTTCCATCGCAAGTGGCTGGTCACCGATTTCAACGGCGCCAACAAGGCGTTCGCCTTCACCCTCAGCGACGATGGCAAGGCCATAACGGCCAATGATCCGGTTTTCACCAAAATCCCCTTCAACGCGCCCTTGGACTTCCAAACCGGGCCCGATGGCGCCTTCTATGTCGTCAGCTATTCGGGTTACCGGTCCGTGACTTCGAGCACGAGCATTATCCGGATCGATTATACGGGTACTTGCCGGCCCCCCTTGCCCAAGTTGGAAACCCCCACTTCGATCGCGCAGTCCCGCGCCGCCGCGATCCGCGGTCCGGAAATCGTATGGTTGCCCGGCCGGGAGCTCTCCTTGGACGTGAAAAGCGCGGGGGCGTTCACCCTCCGCCTTTACGATTTATCCGGAAGGCCTTTGGCCTCGCGAAGCGGCATGGGTACCATGCATGTTACGTTAAATGAAGCGCGCGGTGCGGGAGTCTATCTCTTGTCGGTGGCGGGGCCGGAAGGCAGCCGGACGCTCAAGCTGGTTCGCGATTAAGGCCGGTGGATGGGGTTTGCGGGGTTCGCGGCCAATCCCGACTCTTCCCTGAGTCGAGAGGGTACTTTCAAAGCGGTTAAACCCAGCCCCTAGGCAATGGACTGGAGCGTCGTCATTTCCGTGGTGCTGGTCTGGCTGAAGGAGAAACCGTCCTTCAAAGCCTGTTGGAATTGGGCCACCATGTCGTCTTGCCCTGTCGTTCCCGAGGATGCCGTCGCAGTCGCGGAGGCGTTCGCGGCTCCATTGCCCTGGCCTGAGCCCTGCAATTGCTGGAACAGGTTCATCAAGGAGGTGGTGAACTCCTTGGCGGCCGATTCCATGTTCTGGCTTCCGTCGCTCTTCTGGGCCGCCGTTCCCGCCGCGAATTCCGCCGGGCTCAGCTTGCCGTCTCCGTCGGTATCCATTTTGGAAAAGGCATCGCTGCTCGCGTCGCTGCTCCCGTCGCTACCGCCGGTCGATCCGCCTTTCAGCTGGTTGAGGATGTTCATCAGCGCGGTAGTGAACTGCCCCGCCGCATCCGTAGCCTGGCCCGAGGCCGCCTTCCGCTTTTCCATGGCGGTTTGCATCTCGCCGGAATCGACCTTACCATCTTGATTGGTATCCATCTCGGATAGGAGCTGGGAAGCGCTTTTGCCCGTGCGCTTGGCCATTCCGGCCAATTCGCTTTCGTCCAAGCCTCCGTCCCCGTTCTTATCCATCTTCGCGAAACGTCTATTGTGTTTGAGCGGAGTGCTTGCGCCTGGTGTTCCGCCCTGAATGCTACTTATCATCTTTTCTCCTTTCGCACGGGCTTTCGGCCCGGCCGGGGATAATCCCCGCCTAATGGATATCGGACGTTAAACGCATTCGCTGGAATTTCTTAAGTACGGAATTTCTTGATGAGTAAGCTTGGCGCGAAAGCCGGGAAACGACTTTAAGTTCCGCGTCAGGTTCGCAGGAAATCCGCGATGACTTCGGCGAAGGCCTGCGGATCTTCCAGAAAGGGCATATGCGCGCAGCCCTCCAGTTCGACGAAATGCATGGGACCCGGGAGCGAAGCCGCGAAGCGGCGCGATTCCTCTGCGGGGGCATAGCCGTCTTCCTTCCCGCGCAGCACCAGGCAAGGCATCTTCGCATGCGCCGCCAGGCCTTCGGCCTGGGCCGCCAGCAGGGCGTCCATGCCTTCCAGATAAGCTAATGGGTCTTGCGTCTCCCATAAGCGGGCGAAGAGGGCCAAGGTTTCCGGGCTGCCGGCTGCGCTGACCTTAGAGAAGTTGGCGGTCGCGACCTTCCAGCCCAGGCCGGCCATCCCGTTTTTCTCGACCAACGGCCTGCGCTCGAGCAGGCGCGCGCGCGTGCCGGCGGTGATGGAGGGCAGACCCCCGACGGAAATCAGGGCCCGCAGGCGCGCGGGTACGGCGGCCGCCAGGTGCAGGCCGAGGATGGCTCCCATGGAATGGCCCAGCACGGCCACAGGCCCAGCTTCCCTTTTTTCGAGGTATTCGGCCAAAACCTGGGCGCAGCGCTCGATGGAGTAGGGGGCGAAGCCCTCGCGGTTCATGCCGGTGCCGGGCAGATCCAAGCTCAGGACCCGGAAACGGTCTTCCAGGCGCCGGGCGAGGCCGGTGAACCAGGCGCCGCAGCCGCCCACTCCGTGCAGGCACAAAATGGCCGGTCCCGTCCCGGACTCTTCGACATGTAAGCGCTCAATGTCTACGTAGGTCTGGTTCGGCACGCGCAGGCCCCCCTCTGGACCCTGAAAAATCCAAAAGAGAAGGGAAACTGTCTGCTTCCTTCCGGAAACGCCGGTTTTTCGGAGGGTTCCGAGCGTACCTTTCGCCGTATGGCGAACACCCTGAGCGGAGGCGGGCTGGCATTGTTCCGGTATATCCCGGATACCGGCTATTTCGCCAAGGATCGCGAGGGCCGTTTCGTGGCCGCCAATGCCGCCTTCGTCCGCATGGCCGGCTTAAAGCAAGAGTCCGAACTTTTGGACAGGACCGATTACGATATCTGGCCGCGTTTCTTGGCCGAGCATTATATCAAGGACGATTCCCGCGTATTGGATATGGCCGAGCCGGTCGTAAACCGCGTGGAGTTGGTGCTAGGACGCGATCGCTCGGCGGATTGGTTCACCACCACCAAGGTACCCCTGCGCGACGGCGACGGGACCGTGTCCGGCCTGGAAGGGGTTTGCCGACATCTCAAGAAGGCGAACGCTCCCCCGGATTCGGAGCAACGATTGCCTCCGGTGGTCGACTACATCATGGAGAATTATTCCGAGAAGATCGAGATTCCCGCCCTGGCCCGGATGGCGATGCTCTCGGTGAAGCAATTCGAGCGCAACTTCAAGAAGGAGTATGGCGAGCCGCCTCTGCGGTATATCCAGCGCATCCGCCTGGAGGCTGCGCAACAATTGCTGGTGGTCACCCGCCATCCCATCGGCCGCATCGCCCGGGAAACCGGCTTCTACGACACCAGCCATTTCTCGCGCCAGTTCCAGAAGCACTCCGGCTATTCGCCGCGCGCCTTCCGGGCCCGCCAGCCGGTCCCTCCGCGCAGCCTCCCCTCCGAATCTTAAAAAACGGCCAATTTCGGGGGGAAAGCCCTTTCGCGCGTCACTCGCCGACCACGCCAAGGGCGTGTGTCGAAATATGGCGACTAAATGCGGAATTCTTCCACCCGGAAAAGGGGAATCCTGGCTAACTTGAAGTAGCTCGGGGAAAAGCCCCGGAACACTGAACCGATTTCTGCATTCATATAGGGGGAAGGATGGCTCGCAAGATCCTCATCATCGTCGGCGATGGCGGCGAAAGCTACGAAACGCTCTACGCCAATCACCGTTTCATGGAAGAAGGCTTCGTGCCCGTGGTGGCCGCGCCCTCCAAACGCGCCTTGAACCTGGTCATCCACGATTTCGAACCCGGCTGGGACACCTACATCGAAAAGCCCGGCTACAAATGGACTTCGGACATCACCTTCGCCGAGGTGAACGTGGCCGATTACGAAGGCGTGATCGTCATCGGCGGGCGCTCCCCGGAGTACCTGCGCAACGACGAGAGCGTTTTGAATATCCTGCGCGAGTTCGACAAGGCCGGCAAGGGCGTCTTCCCCATTTGCCATGGCGTGCAGATCGCGGCCGCGGCCGGCTTGGCCAAGGGCAAGCGCGTCACCTGCTATGAGCATGTGCGCTGGGAGGCTATCGCCGCCGGCGGCAAGTACGAGGATCGCGAGGTCGTACGCGACGGCAACCTGATCACCTCCCGCACCTGGCAGGATCATCCCGGCTTCTACCGCGAAGTGATGGGCTGGCTGCGCGAGCATGCCCCGAAGAGCGTTAAGCGCGAAGCCGTAGGGGCGGCCGCCTAAGACGGACATCTTGGCGCGCTAATCCGGCCTTCGATCGGTACGGCGCGACTCTATATTTCAAGCGAGAAGGGATTCCTCAGGGATCCCTTCTTGTTTTGATCCCGCACCTCCGGGAGCGGTTTCGGACCTCTAACAGAATGAGGGCGACAATGAAAATCATGTCGCAGAAAAGCCTGCTCAAAGGCGCGATGATCGCGGAGCTGGCCGGCTTCGGCGCGTTGTTGCTCTTCGCATTGAGCGACGAGCCCTTGGACCTCTCCCATCTCCTGTTCAACACTCCGCCCCAACCCTTCATCTGGCAGAGCGGCGCGCTGGAAGGCATCGGCATTTGCCTCGTGCTCCTGGTGGTCCTCATCGTGCAGCGGAGCTTCCTGAAGCGCATCAAGCTCTTGGAAGGCCTCCTGCCTATTTGCGCTTTCTGTAAGAAGATCCGCACGAACAACCAATGGGTGACCATCGAAGAATATATCGCCGGCCACTCCAACGCCAGCTTCTCCCATGGCTTCTGCCCGTCTTGCGGGAAGGAGAATTACGGCGAGTATTTGAAGGACGGCAAGTAAATCGCCGCTCTCGACGGCGCCCCATGGCTCCCACGGCGCTGGAGGCGGCCGCGGAAATCCCGCCGGAGGCCCGGCGCGGCGCCCAGGACGCCGGTAGCCGACTCGCGACGGCCCCGGACGCCGACGGATCCCGGTTCGATCAGCACCCACACTTTCGCGCTCCAGCTAGAGCCGTCGTTTCCCTTCACGGTGAAATCGAAGGAACCGATCCCGGAGGCGCCGGCATCGGCGGTGAAGCGGGCGATGCCGCCGGTGATGCCGACCGTGCCCTTCGCCGGGTTGGAGACCGCATAGGCCGGCGCGACCGGGCGGAATCCCCGCGCCAGGGCGGCGAGGTCGATATCCGCCGCGGCGCCCGCGGGTACGCGGGCATGCAGGGTCCCCAGCCAGTTGAGATAGCCTTCGATCAGGGCGTAACCATCGCTCCCGATCACCATGGCATCGTCCTTGGCCGGATCGCTCCCTGTGGCCGCTTCCCAGAAGTCGGGTATGCCGTCGTTATCGCCGTCGGCGGGCCGGTCGCCCCCGGCGATGGTCCCGTAGCCGTTGTTCGCGAGGCCGGTGGCGCTTTGGCTGGTATAGAGCTTGCCGGATTTCCCCAGGCTCATGACGTCCTTCCAGATCAGGGAATCCATCGCATCGTACGGCAAGGCCCCCGCTTGGGACGCGACGATGCGGAAGGCGGAGGCGGGTTCGGCGACGGGCAGGCTCTGGGTGAGCGTCGACCAGGGCTGGGCCAGGACGGTCCCCTGGCCATCGTACCAGGAAACCGCGCTGACGGCGCCGCCCAGGGTCCCGTCCAGATCGGCGTCCCGCAGGTTTCCCGCGGCGTAGATGCTTTGCTGCGCATCGATCTGGAACCAGGTGTCGGCCGATCCCGAGGCCGGGCCGAGGATGAAGTAATTGTTCACGATGTCGTGCTTGAAGGTGGTGCTGGTGTGGGTGGTGTAATCGGCTTGATCGTCGTAATTGACGTTGTTCACGTAGACGGTGTTGGTCTTGGCGAGCGGGTTGCGGTTATGGGAATTGGCGAAGGCGTTGCGGTACCAGGCCCAATCGCTGGAGACCGACTCGCAATGCGCCCCGAACTGTTGCCCGATGGGATCGGCGTTCAGGCAATATTGGAATGTGATATCCGTGACGGGTGTTTTCTGCCAATCGTCGCTCACGCCGTCGATATTGTTCCACGGGGCGAACTCGAAGGAGCAATGATCGACGATCACGTCATGGGCGTCGAGGAGGTTCAGCGCGACGTCGTCCGTCGAAGCGGTTTCGCTGCCGGGTCGGATCCGCAGGTAACGCAGGATGATGTTGGAGTGGGCGCCGCAGGAGATTTTGCCGCTCTTGATCCCGATACCGCCTCCGGGGGCGGTTTGCCCGGCGATGGTAAGGTTGCCGGCCATGCTTACGGCCGATTTCAGCGTGATGTAACCTCCCACGTCGAAGACGACGATCCGGTCGGGCTTGCTGACGGCATCCCGGAAGGAACCGGCTCCGGCATCGTCCAGGTTGGTGACATGGTAGACCGTGCCGGCGCGGCCGCCGGTGGCCTGGCTCCCGAAGCCGACGGCCTCCGGGAAGGCGAGCGGGCTTGCGGCATGGGCCGCGTGCGCCAGCAGGGCAAGCGTGGCGATGCGAAGCAGGCGGCGATGCATATTTCCGTCTCCATAACGGGTCCGATTCCAATCTAAGCCCCGGATTCCGCGTTCGAAGGGCAAAATCGGGACTTCGCGGCGCGGCCTCGGAGGGTATTATAGGGTGCGGAAAGCGCGACGGCATTCCAGGGGAAATCGATGCAGAGTCTGAAGTGGTGGAGATGCAAGGTATGAAGCGGCGGTATATGCTTCGCAAGAGAGGGGTCCAAAGAGCGGCGATGGCCTTCCTCGGGCTGGCGCTGATGGAAACGGGCCCGGTCGGCGCGCAAACCTATAAATACGATTTCGGCCCGGCGGGTAACGCGACGCCCACCGGCTACCTTGCGGTCGGGCCCTCTACCTTTTACACCTCCGCCTCGGGCTACGGCTTCGAAAAAACGGGTGCGGCCGCCGCCTGCCAGGACGAAGGCGGGGATGCGCTCACCGGGGACTTCTGTACCGCAAACGGCGAACTGCTGTTCTCCGTAAAGCTTCCGCAAGGGAACTACGACCTGACCGTCTACCTGGGCGATCCCGCGGGCGCTTCCGAGACCACCGTCAAGGCCGAGAACCGCCGCCTGCTTTTCGATCGGGTGACCACGGCTTCCGGGCAACTGGTTGCCAAGACCATCACGGTGAACCGGCGGGAGGCCAAGAGCATGGATGGCACCGTGACCATGACCCTTAAGGATCGCGAGCTGGGCTATTACACTTGGGACGAAAAGCTGACCTTGCGCTTCTCGGGCCGTAAGGCGGCGGTGGCGGGCCTGGAGCTGGTCCGGAACGACAAAGCGATCACCTGGTTCCTGTGCGGCAATTCCACCGTGGTGGACCAACTCGATTCGGCCAACGAAGGCTGGACCGCCTGGGGACAGGACATCGGCCGCTTCTTCAAGCCGGGCCTGGTCATCGCGAATTACGCCGAGTCGGGCCTCACCGCCGGGGCCTTCCTGGAGATGAAACGCCTGACCAAGCTTTTGGCCGACTCCAAGCCCGGCGATTACGTGGCCGTGGAATTCGGGCACAACGATCAGAAGACCCCGGCAGACAGCGAGGCTTATCCGGCCAACCTCAAGAGCTTCGCCGATCAGATCCGGGCCAAGCAATGCGTGCCCATTTTCGTCCTCCCCACGGCGCGCGAGGGCGATACTGATACCAAGACCTCCATCGGCGGGCTCGCAGAGGCGATGCGCAACCAGGCGAAAGCCCTGGGCGTGGCCAGCATCGATTTGAACAAGATGACCATGCAAGTCATGCAGGCCTACGGCGCCGACGCCGGCAAGTGCTATATGGATGGCACCCATTTCACCGAGATCGGCGGCTATGAGCTGGCCCGTTGCGTGGCCAAAGGGGTGAAGGACCTGGGGAACGCCATGGCGCCGTTCCTGCTCGGCGATCGGCCGGTCATGGACCCGACCAAGCCCGATCCCATCGGATACCTCACCCTACCTCTGGATCCCGAACCGGCCTCGCTCCATGCGAATTCTCGATCCGATCGAAACCTCCTGCCGGATATCTTGCCCGCCGGGCTCTTCACCGGTAAACGGGGAACCCTCCATTCCGCCGACGGCAAAAGTCGACGACCCCCGGGCTTCCCCGCCATGACCTTAGAGCGCGAATAGAACGGCTTGCCCAGCCCAACGCGATGCCCGCCCGGATCCGCCGGCGGCCTGGGCCTCGATCTCCGGCCGCCCGGCAAGCAACCCCCTACCCACGGCCCGGCCGGAGGCATCGCGCCCATCCCAACTGGTTCGGCCTTCGCTCACGGCCAAGCGCCGGACCAGACGGCCGCGTAAGTCCCAGATCGTGATCACCGTCGCGCCCGCAATTGCCTGCGGGAAGACCACGCTTCCCATCGGCAGGGTCAGGGTCAAGTCGGCGAGCGATCCGGAGGGAGTGGACGGCTTGCCTTCCCGGACCAGTCCGACGGTCGCAGCCGCTTCGTTCCAAGGGCGCGTCGCGGGTTCATCCGCGAAGGGGTAGGCCGCGTAGGCGAGCAACCGGGACCTTTCGGCATCGGACATCGCCACTACCGCTTGCTTGCTGGCTTCCGCTTCGCCACCGTGCCAAAGGATGGCTTCCAGCAGATTCCGGGCGCGTCCGTCATGGAGGTAGCGGGTATGCTGGCTCACGTCTTCCACCATCCCGATGCCCCACAAGGGCGGCGTACGCCATTGGCGCGGGCCCGCGGCGTACTCGGGGCGCCCGTCGGACAAGCCCTCGCCCATATCGTGTAAGAGCAAATCGGTGAAGGGCTGGATGGCGAAGCCCTCGGAGGGCATGGAATAGCCGGCCATGGTCGTATGCAAGACGGGAACGTGGCAGTCGCCGCATTGTGCTTTCTCGAACAGGGCCTTGCCGGCCAGGGCCTCTGGATCCTGCCAGTTCGTACGCGGCGGCAGGGCGAGATTGGACAGGTAGGCGGTCAACTTGTCGAGTTCGGCGGCGCCCCACTCGCTATGGCCGTCGGCCTCGGGGAAAAGGGGATTGCTGATCCCCATATCATTGGCCGCCGCCGCCGCGGCTTGTTGCCGAAGCGTCGGTTGCCCGGCCTTCCATCCGAACCGGCCCAGTACGAGGGCTTTTTTCTCCGCGTCCCAGACGCGATTGGGTTTGCCCGCCACGCGTCCCGCCCTGGCCTGCGCGTCTGCCACGGCCCGGATTTCCTCCTCCGGGACTCCGGCCAGAAGGCCTAATCCCGGAATCTGCGGAGCCACCCGGGGCGAATACATCACCTTGGCGCCGTCGATGGCTTCTCCCGTTAATCCGGAAAAGGCATAGGCGGGTTTTCGCAGGGTAACTCCCGTGATACCTGAGGGGATATCGGAATAAGCGACGGTGACCGTGCCGTCGCCGGCCGAACCGCCCGCGGCGAACTCCCGCAATTGCCCGCCGTACAGGGGATGCGGGGCCGGACCGCCATGCGCATCCGTACCCGGAACGGAAATGCGCATGAGCAAGGATTTGTACGGGGCGTCGGGAAAGGGAATTGATTTCGTCGGCTCCGGGGTGCCCCTCCCGTCCAGGAAATGGCAATGGGTGCAGCTGGTATTGTTGAACTTCGGGCCGATCAAGGATTTGTTCACCGGCGTCGCAGGGAGCTCCGTTTCCATGTAGATCTCGCCCGCGGGATGATCGAGATCGCAACCATTGGGGGTTTTCGGATTGAGCACCACCCCTCTTTCCCAATCGGTATCGAAGATGCCTTTGCCGCCGAAGAAGGCGGTCAAGGTGGCGGGCAGGGGCGCGTTGAGATGCTGATTGAACGCGAAGCGCCGATAGCTGACCTTGTTGATGGATAGCGGTCCGGCGGCGTTGGCATAGGGATGTTGCAGATAGGGCTGGGGACCCTGGCCCACGTAGTAGCGCAGATGCTCGCTGTAATATTGCTGCGGTTGGTTATCGGCATTGAGGATATTATTGGTCCATTCGAAATCGAGTTGCTGGCCGTAGGTAACGGGCTCCACGGTCCAATGGAAGGAGAAATAACCGTCGTAATCGGCGGCGGTATGCGTGGAATCGGGAATGGCGGTGACCCCCTCGGGATCGGCGCGCTCGCATTCGGGGACCGATGCGGGTTTGCGGGCCAGATCGTATCCGGGGGTGATTCCCCCATGATCATAGATGCGGAAGCTGTCGTAGTAGGAACGCTTGAGGGTGCGGAAAACCATTTCCAGGCGGTTGCCGAAATCCTTGACGTGCACGAAGAGAAAAGCGCTATCTCCGTAACCTTTCACATAATGATCGTACCGCCATTCATCTTCATGGCGATCGCGGAAGCGCACGCCGAAATCGAATTCCCGGGGGACCGCGAACGGGATCGCGGGGGTGGCATCCTCAGCACTGGAGAGGCGCCTGCCGAACCACGCCGTGTTCACGTGGATGGGAGCCTTTTCGCCCTGGAGGACTTGATCGAAAAAGTAGGCCACGGAATCGCCCTGGCCCACCTCGGTCAAGCGCGCCGAGTAGTTGCCGGCCGAACCCTCCATTGCCGCCGTGCGCGTGGGGCCGCCGTTCACCCGATACCAAATCGAAACCCCCGTCATGGGCGACAAGGCCTCGTCCCAAAGGGGCGCCGCGAAGGTGGCGAAGGCCGCGCCCGACTTCCATTCCAGGCTGGAAGAAAAATTGCGCACATCGGCCAAAGGATGCGGCGGCTGGATGGGTTGGTGGAGAATGTCGCTTTGTCCGAAAGAGAGGATGAACCCCAAAAACAACACGACGGAGACGCGAATGAGTTGCATATTCGATTCCCTCCTGCCCGCGGAACCGGCGTCTCCCCGGGCGATGCGGGCGCCTATGGGGTCCGGGATTCCGACGGAACAGCGCTCACTACTTTACTCGGCATAAGCTCTAAATCCCTTCATTTATTTGGGTTTGCTGAATAATTCGCTCATATCTTGCTCACAAGATTCTTCTCCCATGCGATAGAATGGAGTCATGCCCGCCTTCGTTCCGGAGAATTCCCCGCAGCTGGATATTTTCGCTTACGTGGAGTACCGGGCCTTTCTATGCGACTTTTTCGCCGTCAAGAAGTCGCTCAACCGCCACTACTCCCATCGCCTCTTCGCCCAAAAGGCGGGCGTCCGTTCCAGCGGTTATATCAGCGAAATCCTGGCCGGCAAGCGCCGGCTTCCCGCGGCGCAGGCGGCGGCGTTCGCGCGCGCCATGGAGTTGGGACCGCGGGAAGAGGCTTACTTCCATCTGCTGGTCGCATACGGCCGGGCCCGCTCCGATGCTGCGCGCAAGGCGGTCTATACGCGTATGCTGGAGGCCATGCCGGTCCGCCTGCAGCGCTTGAAGCAATCGCAATCGGAGTACTTTGCCAAGTGGTATCATGTGGCCATGCGCGAGGCCCTTTCCATCGCCGTCATCACCGGAGACGGATCGGAACTGGGCGCCCTCTTGAATCCCCCCATCACCGCCGCGCAGGCGCGGGCGGGCCTGCAAACCTTGGCCCGCCTGGATTTGATCTCCCGCGACGGCCTGGGTCGCTGGAACGCGACCCAGGCTTCCGTGCTCTCGCCACAGACGCCGGAATCCGGCTTTCTGTTGCGGGAGTTCCAACGCGAAATGATGGCCAGGGCGGCGGAAGCATTGGAACGCGTGCCGCAGCCTGAGCGCGACATTTCCTGCATTTCCATGAGCGTTTCCCCCCAGGGTTTGCTCGGCATCAAGTCCCTGGCCGAGGAGTTCCATCGCAAGGTGCTCGAGGTGGTCCGCGCGGATCGCGGAGAGGACCGTGTGATGCAATTGAACGTGCAGTTTTTCCCCCTGACCGCACCGCGCGCCCCCGGCGGCGGAAAGTGATCCCCGTGCGCAGATGGCTGGCGGCGTTATTGACCTTATTGCTGGCGGAATGCATCACCGACGACCGGCATGCCGGCACTTCGACCAGCGTAACCAATCCGGTGGGAATGGTGACCGGGTTGGCCATCCTCAAGGATGGAACCGTGGCTGCCGGAGCGCGCATCCTCGTTCGCATGCCCGCCATCCGCGCGATGGCCGGTGGTACACCAGCTTCCATGGTGGTTACGGACACCGTGGCCGACTCGGCGGGAAAATTCACCGTACCGCTGGTTTTCATGCAGGATTGCTATCTGGAAATCCGCGAGGCCCCCGGCCAGCGCCCCGGACGCGCCTCCGATTCCCTGGAAATCTTTTTGCGGCGTTGGCCCGACGGCCTGCCCCTCGATGGGAAATTCGGGACCTTCCGCCTGGCGACCGCGGGTGATATCTTGGGCCATTACCTAACGGCCGATACCACGGCGGCGGCCAAGCGTTGGATCGGTGTGCGGGGAACCGACAACTTCATCCCCGTTCCGGATACGACCCCCTTTTCCCTGAAGGGCGTGCCGGCGGGATTGCGTGAACTTGTCGAAGTCGAAGTGCCGGAAACGGGCTCCTCGGCGGCTTCGCCCACGGTTCGGGATACCCTCAACTCCGGGACCGTGGAATCGGGCATCGTGAACGATTTCGGCCCCGTCCTTTATCAACGGGACTGATTCGATGGCGAGGAAGGGGAGGCGGGCCATACCCTGCCGATCCTCTAATTCACCAAAAGACTCAAACCCCTGAAGCCGGTCAATCGGGCAGCCAAGACCGCCCTAGTCCTATAATCGTAAAGCGTTTTACGGGGACCCGCCCCGGAGGTAATCGCTTTTACAATGGACCGCAACTTCGATCCGGCATCCGCGCCGCGACCCGTCATCGGGAATCGGCTTCCGTTCGCTGTCCGCGCAGGGCTTAGGCTTTACGCTGCCCTACTTCTATGGGCCGGGCTGGCGCAGGCGGGCCCGTATGATACCTGGGCCAAGTACAAGACCATCACGGTGAATACGACCAGCGCTACCGGCGGAGCGAACATTTCCAGCACGCTCACCAATTACCCCCTCCTCGTAAGGCTCACCACCGCCAACGCCGACGATATTTTGGGAGAAGCCTTGAGCAATGGCGCCGATGTGCGTTTCACTAGCTCGGATGGAGCGACGGCCTACTCCTACCAAATCGAATATTGGTCGGCGACGGAGGCGGACATCTGGGTGCTCATCCCCAGCATGACGGGAAATTCCACCCCCAGCTTGCGGGTGTATTGGAAAAAAGCCGGGCAAACTACGGCATCGGACAGCAATACGGTCTTCTCGACCTCGAACAACTTCGTTGGGGTGTGGCATTTGAACAACGCGAGCAGCACCAGCGCCAGCAATTACAAGGATGCGACCGCCAACGGTTACAACGGCACCAGCGGCTCTTCCGCTCCTGGTTCGGTGACGGGCGCCATCGGCTTGGGATCTTCGCTTGCCAACACGTCCACGAACTATATCGACTTTGGAACGACGGCCGGATCGGCCGCCATCCAGACCGTCTCCTTCTGGGCGATGACCACGGATGGTACCGTGTACCAGACCCCGGTGAGCAAACTTCCCGCCACCGGCACGGCGGGATGGAACTGCAAAATCCGGAAGGCCAGCGACAGCCCGAACAATGCGGTATGGTACCGGGTCGGCAGCGAGGCGACCACCTCCGATGCGCATGCTTCCAGCGCCTACACGGTAAGCGCCTGGTCGTTGTATACGCTCACCTATACGGGCGGCACCCAAAAGCTTTACGTGAATGGCGCCTTACAGAACACCCTCACCAGCGTGACCAATACCGTTAATAACAGCACCACTGCCTTGCGGATAGGCTATCCCGCCGCCGGGGCAACCGAAGGTTTCGTGGGAAGCCTGGACGAATTGGAAATCGCCAACGTGGACCGGGGGGCGGATTGGATCACCCTGAACTATCAAACCCAGAAGTCCGGCGTCACCTGCATGAGCTTCAGCCCTACGGTAACCAACACCTATTACTGGAACCGGAACGCGGTGATCACCTCCAGCACCGATTTCAGCAAGGCGTACAATTGGAGCGTCAACGCCGACGGCACCGGCCGTATGGGCGTCTCGTCCACTGACGACGATTTCACCTCCGATGCGGTGAGCGGCTGGTCCATCTTGGATCAGGACGGATACACGGATTCGCCCAATCCCTATTACAGCCTGACGGACAATATCGACGCCTTTACCATGCGCGCCCGCGGCTCGGACGTCTTTTTGGGGACGAACCAATTCGTGACCGCCTACCGGACCGACATCACCGGCAGTTTCGACGTGCAAGTGAAAATCCTGAGCCAAACCAATACGGATCAATGGGCCAAGGCCGGCCTCATGATGGCGAATAACATGGGCTCCCTGAGCAGCGGAGGCTATGCCATTGTCGCGGTTACGCCCGGAAACGGCTTCACCTTCCAATACGACGGCTCCGGCAACGTAGGTGAACTGGAAACCGAAACCCATACCGGGTCCAGCCCGTCGGCATCCTATCCTTGCTGGCTGCGCTTGGTGAAAAACGGTACCGCGGTCAGCGCCTTTTATAAGACTACCACCGCCGGCGCCTGGACCCAGATAGGGAGCACCCAAACGCCGCAAAGCACCGGGGCGAATTCCCATATTGGGATGTTCGTTAGCTCGCATACCTCCAGCGCCACTTCGACGGTGGTATTCGATGAATTCCAAGGCGGCACCGCCCTCTCGCCGACCGACCGCGCCCTCTCCTTCGCCGGAACAGGTTCGGGCGCCGACGCCAATGCCACCTTGTCGGGTAACCAGGCGGAGGCTTCCATCGATTTCACCGGGTATACCGGCACCTTCAACTTCGGCTCCTCCACCTTGACCCTCAATACCGGCGACGCCACCTTCGTCTCGGGAATGACGGTCACGGCCGGAACCGGCACTCTGGCCTTCACTGGCAATTCCGGCACCCAGACCTTCACCCCCAAAAGCGGCGCCACTTTCCCCGCCGTCACCAAGTCCGGCGCCTCGGGCACATTGGCGGTAGCCACCAATGGTCTCACGGCGGGCGCCGTCACCCTCACTTCCGGTACGTGGCAATGGAGTACCGGCCTGACTCATTCCGTCGCTTCCATCGCGACCTCGGCCGGAACCATGGATTTCGGATCCAGTACCGTGCAGGTTACTACGGGGAACGGCAATTTCTCCAACCTGAGCACGGTGATACCGGGAACGGGCACCTTGGCCTTAACGGGGACATCGGGAACCCAGGTGCTCACCCCGCCTTCGGGAATCTCGCTTCCCGCGGTCAGCAAAAGCGGCGCCGGGATTTTGCAGCTTTCCTCCGATACCTTGAATTGCCTGTCTTACTCCCAAAGCGCGGGAACCCTTGATTTCAATGGGCAAGACGTCATCACCACGGGAAATTTCACCCTCACTAGCGGCACGGCGTCTTCTTTCTCCAATCTCACCGGGCGCACCCTTACCGTGGGCGGAAACGCCAGTTTCGCGGGCTCGGCCGGAAACCTGGTGGACCTGAACCAGGGAGCCTGGACCATCACGACCGCCGGCACCCTGACCGCCGATTACGCCACGATTTATGGTAGCGATGCCTCCGGGGGGGCCGAGGGCGTCGCTACGCATAGCTACAACGCCAAAAGCAATACCAATTGGCTGTTCAGCGTCCCGGCCACGCTTACCAATCTCACCAAATCGGTGCGCCTCAATTTCAACACCACTTCCTCAGGAGCCAACGTAGCGGGGAACGTGACGAATTTTCCCCTCTTCATCCGTTTTAATTCTTCCAATCTGACCTTCAGCGCCACCAGCGATAGCGGTTCGGATCTCATTTTCGTGGACAAGGACGGCACCACCCTCAACCACCAGGTGGTGGAATGGGACAAAGCCAACCAGACCGGCAAGGTATGGGTAATGGTGCCCCAGGTGGACGGTAATTCCTCCACCGATTACATCACCTTGTATTACGGATGCGATTCCTGCACCACCAATTCGTACGCCCGACCGGATTTGGTGTTCGGCGTTTTCAAGAGCGTATTCCACCTGAATGCGCCCGAAGCCAAGGCATACGACGCGACCACCCTCGCCAACCACGGGACCTACGTTTCCAACCTGCCCAACCTGGCCAACGGCGGCATCGTTAGCAAGAATGCCGCCGTTTTCGATGCGAGCGCGAACAGCTATATCGATATCCCCAATGAGTCGAATTACGATCTCACCACCAACATTTCCGTATGGGCCTGGATCAAGGTGGGTAGTTTCAGTTCGGCCTACCAGGCCATCGTGACCAAGGGGAACAACACGTTTCGCCTGCTGCGCCACAATACCACCAACTTCGCGTATTTTTCCTGCACCAAGACCGCCTCGACCTTCCAAGTAGGGGGTTCGGTTAATGTCAACGACGGGAACTGGCATCTCGTGGTGGGGACCTACGACGGCAGCAACGTGAAGCTGTATGTAGACGGCGCGCAGGATGGTTCTTCGACGGCCCTGACCGGCAGCATCGACGTCAATAATTCCGACGTGTACATCGGGGAGAACGCGGGCAATACCGGGACCGTCTTCAACGGGGACATCAGCGAAGTGCGCATCGGCAATACCGCTACTGCGCTTTCCTCCGATTTCATCAAACTGTCCTATGAGACCCAGAAGGCGAGCAGCACCTTCCTGACAGCCTTCACCACCGCATCCTTCCAGAACACCAAGGTGTTCAAGCTCAACACCACCGCCTCGGGCGCCAATGTCGCCGGCAATGTCACCAATTTCCCCCTCCTTTTGCGCATCTCCAGTTCGACCATAACCGACGCGGTTCAGGGCACCGGCACCAACGCTCCGGCCGATATCCGTTTCCTGGACGGCGATGGGGTGACCTGGCTCGACTACCAGGTGGAACGCTGGGACCGCACACTCGATTCGGCCGAGGTTTGGGTACGGGTGCCCACCGTCGAAGGCAATTACGCCGGGCATACCATCACGATGTACTACAAACAGGCAGCGGGCGTGACCCTGGTGGATGGGCAATGCTCGAGTTGCGTCTTCCAGACCGCCAACAGTTTCGTGGCCGATTGGCATTTCAACACCAGCGGGACTACGGCGCGTCCAGACGCGACGACCAACGGGCTTTCGCTGACCACGGGCAACTATGCAGGCAGTGAACTGAAAGGCGGCGTCATCGCGGGGGCGGACAGCCTGAACGGGACGAACCAATATCTCAGCGCCCCTTCGGGCTTTTCCGATTGGTCTACCGGCCTCACCTTCACCGGATGGGCCTATTGGGCCAGCACGTCATCCTTCTCCCGGCTAATCGATTTCGGAACCGGGATCCATTCGGAGAACATTTGGTCCGGCCGCAACGGGACCAGCACCACATGGACGACGGAACTTTGGAATGGAACGACATCGGGAGGATATACGAGCGCGACAAGCGCCTTGGCAACCGGCGCGTGGGCCCATTTCGCGATCACCGTAAACGGCACCACCGTCAAGATGTATAAGAATGGCGCTTTGGTCCAAACCGGAACATCGACGCAGTCCCTGAAGGTCGTCACGCGCACCAGTAACTTCCTTGGGAGGTCCAACTGGGGGGATCCCTATTTCCAGGGAAAGTTGGACGAGGTGGCCTTCGCCAACACCGCGCGCGATTCCAATTGGATCAAGCTCTGCTATCAAAACCAGCGCAATGATGCCGCACCCTTGTTCAATCCCTCGCCCGCCGATTTCATCTCTACCCGGAAACTCGTCTTCAACACCACCAAGACCGGCGCGAACGTATCCAACAACGTGACCAACTACCCACTGCTGGTACGCCTGTCGGCCCCGAACGGGGGATTCATCGATTCCGTACAGAACAACGCGCCGGACATCCGCTTTTTGGACGGCGACGGCACGACCTGGCTCAACTACGTGGTTGAGCGATGGGACAAGACGGTGGATTCGGCCGAAGTATGGGTGATGGTCCCCCAAGTGGACGGCAACAGCGACCATGATTTCATCACGATGTACTATGCCCAGGCCACCGGGGTGACCGTGCCCGATGGCCAATGCGCGTCCTGCGTATTCGGCAACTATAAGGCGGTGTACCACTTGAGCGAAAGCCCGGGGAACGGGGCGCCGCAATTCACGGATGCGACCGGGAACGCCAACAGCGGAACCGCGCAGGCGGGCGCCTCCGGCGATCAGGTTTCCGCCAATAGCGGCAAGGGTTTCAATCTGAATGGCTCCAGCAAGTACCTGTCGACGACTACCTCTTTTGTCAATCCCACCACCCTCACCAATTCCGTTTGGTTCAAGACCGCGAACGGTTACGGGTCGGGCGGGAGCATCCTGAACTTTGGAAGTTCGCAAACGGGTTCCAGCGGCAGCCATGACCGCCATATCTGGATGCTGAGCAATGGGAAACTGGTTTTCGGGGTCTTCTATAGCGCGACCGGCTATGAAATCGTCTCCTCCTCGGCTTACAACGACGGCAATTGGCACCAGGCCGCGGTGCGGTTCTCCAATGGTACGTATCCGGGCATGTACCTATTCGTGGACGGCGCCCAAGCTGGCTATTTATCCAATACCAACGTCGACGCCATCACCGGCTACTGGCGCGCGGGATATGACAATGTCGGGGGATGGCCGAGCTCGCCTTCCATCTCGGGCGGCTTTTTCAATGGAACCCTCGACGAGGTCCGCTTCGCTCATTCCGAATTGTCCCCCGACGTCATCAAGCTCGATTACGAAACCCAGCGCCGCACTGGCAACCTATTCTGGAACAGCCGCCCCGGCCCCAACAACAAGGTCACCCTCACGGCTACCGCTACCTCTGCGAGCAATATCGCGCTGTCCTGGTCTTCGACGGTCTCCGATTCTTCCAACGCCGATTCTGTGGGCATCTGGGTGAAATATTCCGCCGCTCCCGATAGCGTAGGCGGCAGCGGGGGCACCTTTGTGGCCAAGCTAGCCAAGACCGATACAACCTATTCTTATCCCGCCACCTATCCCACCACCTATTACTTCGCCCTGGCGGTGCGTAATACTTCAGGACAATGGAGCCCCTTCACCTCCTCGTCGTCGGATTCGGCCACCTTGAGCGGGGTCACCATGCCGGATACCATTTATGTGGACTCGGCGATCGGCAACTCGTCGAACAACTGCACGGCCGCGCAGAATCCGTCCACGCCCAAGAAGACGGTCAAGGACGCCTTGACCTGCGGCGCCAGCGCCACGGATACCCTGGTGGTGCGCGTCATGCCGGGTACCTACACCGACAGCGCCTTCAGCGTCACGGCCTCCAAGCCGTCCATCGTGACCTCCTTCGACAACAATTCGCGAGCTATCATCAGTGGATCGGGAGGGGCGACCCTGGACGGCGGCTCCCGCCTTTGGACCTTGCTGCTCTATGGCAGCATGGGCATCCGCAACCTGGACATCAAATGCAAGATCAACGGATATTCCGGTGTGTACGTCACTTCCGCGGACAACATATACGTCGAAGGTTGCCGCATCTATAACGGCGGCGTAGGCATCGTTCACGGTATCGGAATCGAGGTGCGCGGCGGAGCCAACCAGCACCATTTCGCCAACAATCTCATCTACCAGCCTACTTACTACGGCATAGTTACGACGGACGACAATTCCTTCAACGTGGTGAACAACGTATTCGTGGGGCCGGGAGGCAGTGGCACGGGATTCTGGATGGCCAACAACGCCTTCGCGGCCGATATGACCTTGTCCAACAATATCTTCTATAACTGGGATTTCGGTCTCACATCCAACTCCGCCAATATCGGCTCCTGCGCGAGCAACCTGTTCTCCGGGGTGACAACGGGACATGAAGTTACCACGACCACTTGTACGGGTTCTATCATAAAGGATCCGCTTTTCGCGAACACCACCCCGACGAATCGGAACGCCTTCAAGCTACTGCCGGGATCGCCCGCCATCGACGCCGGTACTACGACCTACGGCTCGGGAGCCCAGGCGTGCACCCGGCGCACTCCCGCCGATTACTTCGGCACCGCGCGCCCCCTCGGCACCGCCCCCGACATCGGCCTCTACGAAGGCACGGGCTATACTCCCAATCCCTCGGGCGAGTTCGATACCCTTTCCGTCTCCAGCACCGCGACCACGGTCACCGTGCAGAATTCCAAATGGAAGCTGATCTGGGATCAGGCGCGCGGCGCCGGCATCACCCAGTTCTTCGACAAGGTCACCAGTTCGGCCAACCTGCTGGCGAGCAACAGCCTGCTTTTCGACGCCAAGATCGGCTCATATACCGCCTCCTCCCAGACCACCGCCGGACCGGTGCTGTCCCTGATCGAAGGCACCCGCGCCCGCGCGGTCATACGCCAGCGCCTGCCCGTCTCCGCCTCACTGGATCTCAACATCTATTACAGCGTCTACTCTTCCGGACACGTGTACATCGAATCCGAACTCTCCAACTTGGCAGCCTCGGGCACGGCAGCGGGAACGGTGGATTACACCTTGAAGCTGGGCACGACCACGGCGGCCTACACTTCGGCTGGGACAAAGAACGGGTTCGGCTACCTGACTACCTCCTCGCGCGGCGCCTTGCTCACGGTGACCCGCGATCTGGACGGCGGCGCTTCGGGGAGCGAAACCTGGGCGACCTCCACGGCCGCCTCGGGCTCGCCCGGCACCGTGCTCTTCAATACCACATCCTTGGCCACCTTGTCGCAGAACACCGTCCGCCGGCACGATTTCCTGCTTTACGTCGGGGACAACTCCCTCACGTACGACAAAGCGGCTGCCATCAATGCGGATGCTTATACGCCCAGTACCCTTTCCCTGAGCGCCGGAACCCTGCTCGGCGAGCGTTCCTGGCAGGACGCGCTGCAAGGGCATTGGACCCTGGACGACGGGGCGGGATCCACCGCGCGCGACAAGTCCGTGGGCTTCCAGAACAACGCTACCTTGGGCGGGGCCAATTACAAATGGACGACGGGTAAGGTCGGCGGGGGCCTTCTCCTCACCACCACCGACTCGGCTTACGTCGCCAGCGCCGCCGGGCTGAATCCCTATAACGCCTTCACGGTGATGTTCTGGCTCAAACCGGACTTCACCATGGGCGACACCGCCTTGATCGTCAGCAAGGGCCTCTCCAACGCCAACGGATGGTATTGCCGCAAGGTCACCGGCGTCAACAAGGTGCAATTCACCATGGGCGCTGCCACGGTCACCAGCCCCACCCTGACCGATGGGGCCTGGGTGCATATCGCCGTGGTGGCCGATGCGGGAAGCAACCGGCAGCTGGAGATGTACGTGAACGGGGTCCAGGCCGGCGCGTCCACCGCGTCCGCGACGGCGACCAGCAATGCCGCCAATCTGGTCTTCGGCTACGCCTCCGGAGCCATAGCGGCGGCCAAGTTCAAAGGCACCTTGGACGATGTCCGCGTCTATGGCCGCGAAATGGCCGGATCGGATATCCAATCCATCTACGATTTCGGCTTCTCCTCGCGTTACGGCCATTACGCCTTGCGCGCCGACAACAACAACCGCGTGGTGGCCTTGATCAACGGGGGCGCGGCCCAGACGCGCGTCCAGCCGGCCTTCTACATCTCCAATTGGTTCGGGCCGCGCAACCCCAAGTACGTGTTCCTTAACGGGAGTAAGCTCACGCCCAACGTCGATTACGTGGTCGATTCGGTGACTTATTCCCCTTACGGGAGCTATCTGACCTTGCAGTTGAACAAAATCCTCACCGGCGCCGATCAGACCCTGTTCATCGACGATGACGATTCGACCGGGTTCATGGGCACGGCCACGGCCATGAGGGCCTTGACCGTCTCTTCCGCGGCCAATAAGATCACCATTAAGAATTTTTCCGACACCGTGTTCGGCTCGGCCGCCAGCGGGCAATGGTACATGGAGCTTGGTTTGAAGGGGTGGACCACGCCCACGGCGACCGCCACCGCGGACAGCAGCTTCGGCGAGATCCACGTTTGGAAGGCGGCGGCCGTCAGCCCCAATGTGGCGATTTCCTCGGCCTACCAGCTGGTCGGCTGGGGATACAAGACCGGCCAGGCGCTGTCGTACCTGAAATTGGACGCCTCCGCGCCCAACGAAATCTTTACCAGCGGCTTGGGATACCTTTCTCCGGCGACCAACACCTATACCTTGGTGGATAGCTCTTCCACGCGTCTGTCGTTGACCCTCAGCACGGCTTCCTTGAGCGGAACCGGCGGCACGGCTTCGGTCACCAAGCGTTTCACCTTCTACCCGACCGGCCGCGTTTTCGTGAGCTATGCGGTGAGCAACCAATCCTTCAACTTCGGCTTGCCTCGTCTGGATCTCAACCCACGCTACGACGGCGGGATTCCCACGGCCGTGTATTCGAATGCCACGGCGAAGGACTCGGCGCGCCAGGCTCTCCTCGGGGGAGACCTCAATTTCCATTCCATCGGCATGGCACTCCTCAGCGTCAAAAACGCCACCTCGACCTACACGACCGGGGCTACCAACTTGAGCGGTGTAGGCCCCAGTTCGCAATTCGGCGGTTCGAACGATCAGCTCATGGAACAGTTCACCATGCCCACTTCGCTCTGGACCTCGGCCAACAAACCCGTTACCGTCAATTTCATGATGGATTTCTCCAAGGATTTCGCCGATTCGGCCACCGCCGATAGCCTCTTGAGGGACTCCCAGACCCCGGCCGTCCTAACCGCTATCACCGGCACCCGCGTCACCAACGACGCCCTGGATTTCAATGCCGACAATTTCGCCGAAGGCGACGGGGCCTACACCTATGCGGCCTCCAGCGGCATCGCCAATTTCAAGTTCGTAAATACGGTGGCCTCGTTCTATCCGGCCTTCCGCATCAGTTCGTGGACGCAGGGGACCCTGCCCGATTTCGTCGTGCTCGATAACCAGGTGCTGACCAAGGGCTACCATTACAACGCCTACCTGAATACGGCCAGCAACGAAGTGGTCATGCAATTCAACAAGACCCTGGCCCCCGGAACCCACGTCTTCTTCATCAGCCAGAAGTCGGGCCTGGCGGTCAAGCTCAACCGCTTTGAAGCCATTGGCGGCGAGGGCGTGGACTCCCTGGCCTGGACCACGGAAAGCGAATTCGAGAACCTCGGCTTCTACGTGTGGCGCCGCGATCTCCCTGCCGGGGCGGCCGATTCCATCGTGGCCAAGGATAGCACCGCCTCCGCGGGACGGCTGGCGGCGGCCAAGGCGGCTGCCCTGCCGGGAGCTGCCCAAGGGCCGGCCGGCAAGGCCGCGGCCGACGGTAACGCGCCGGATACCCTGCCTTCTGCTTCGCTGAACGCGCAGGAGCTGGCCGGCCTGGGCTATGTCCGCATCACCCCCAAGCCCATCCCCGGGGCCCAGGGCGGCTCGTCGGCGAGCACGCGGGACTACCTCTTCACGGACCGAACGGCGGTGTACGGGAATGCTTACCAGTACCTTTTGGAAGCCGTGGACTTCAACGGCGGTAACGTCTTCTACGGCCCGCGCGCGGGCCGCCCCGGCAATCCCTTCAACACCGAACTCCTGCCCAACTACCCGAATCCCTTCAATCCCATCACGACCTTGCGCTTCTCCCTGCGCGAGAAACTGAAGGTGAGCCTGGTCATCTACGACTCCCGGGGCCGCGTGGTACGCACCTTGGTCCGGCCCGACAAGGCTTTGGCCCCGGGCAAGTACAGCGTCATGTGGGACGCCCGCAACGAGGGCGGCATAGAAGCGCCTTCCGGGCAGTACTTCTACCGCTTCACGGCGGGCCGCTACGTGAAGTCGCGCAAGATGCTTCTGATCAAGTAGCCCAGGGGGATCCCCCGTCCCTTTTCACATTCCTCGGGCAACCATTTTCCGCGAACCCACCGGGAATTATTGATCATCCGCCCCCCCGCGTCCGCATGTCACGGTGTACAGGGGGTTTGGCCTTCAGGTAGCCCGCGAATCGGCTAACTCCCTGACATCATTGGAATTGGGAGAAAACCGGTGTTGGGGTGCGGGTGGAAGCCGGCCCCAGGCTCCGGGGTTCACGCCATTTTTTTTCTTCGCGGTATCCGGGAAGTAACACGTTGTCGCAGAAGCAATTAGTCAAATTGTATCTCCGTTTTGCATGCATGCTTTAGCGGAATATTGATTTCACCCATTGTTCATGGGCTTCTGAATAATTAATCTCCACAGCGTTCGCATCGTGCTCGACGAAGGAGTCCGGCGCGGATTTTTTCCCCCACATGATCCGGAGGCGGCTGTGAAAGCATTTTTGGCGGCGATTCTGGCGCTCCCCCTCGCTTTAACCCACGCGAATACCGTTACGGCGGGCGGCTCGATTCACGCTATTGAGAGTGTGACATGCACGGCGCAACGCGATTTGGATTTTTCCCGGGATGGAAAAGAGCAACGGGTTGCAACCTGCGTGATCAACAACAACCTTCCCTGGTTTCAAGAAACCTTTCGCTTCGCCGGTGACGGCGCCGGATTTTTCCAACAGCCGGGAATCCGAATCACTTCACTGACTTTTCACGGCCTCGGCGGGGAATTAGGCCAAGGCGTTCCGGCGCCTTCGGGGCAAAACATTTTACCCGAGGTGCAAACCCAAGACTTTATTTGGCCGGGGGCGGAACAGCATTCCTCCACCATCAATTACGTCGTCGAGTTCCGGGCCAGTTGGAATGCCTTACCGCAAGGCAAGGATAACCAAGCGACGCAAGGGAATCCGGCGTCGGAACGGATGACGGTCGTGATGAGTTCTACTTTGTAACGGCGCTAGCGAACGGGAAAATCAAACCACTGGAAGCAGCTTAACCGCCAACTCCCAGGCCGCCCGCATGGAATCGGGCTCGGCCAATCCGCTGCCGGCGATTTCGAAGGCGGTCCCATGGTCGGGCGAGGTGCGCACGAAGGGCAGCCCCAGGGTGCAATTCACCCCGTTGGCCATGTCCACCGTCTTCATGGGCCCGAAGCCCTGGTCGTGATACATGGCCAGCACCGCGTCGAAGCGGCCCTGCAAGGCTTGCAGGAACACGGTATCGCCGGGATAAGGCCCATGCACGGGAAAGCCCTCCGCTTTCAATTCTTCCATCGCCGGCTTGAGCACTTCGATCTCTTCGCGGCCGAAAAGCCCGTTCTCGCCCGCATGCGGATTCACCCCGGCCAGGGCGATGCGCGGCGTAGGCGTACGCGTGGCGACCAGGGTGCGCCAGGTCAGCTTCACCACTTCCTTGATGCGCGGGATGGTGATATGGTCCAAGGCCTTGCGGAGCGGCAGATGATCGGTGACGTGGCTGACGATGAGCTTGGGATGGACCAAGGCCATGATGACGGTTTCCGCCCCGGTCATCTTCTCGAGGATGTCGGTATGCCCCACGTAATGGTGGCCGGCCAGGTTCATGGCTTCTTTGTTGAGCGGAGCGGTGACGATGCCCTGGGCCTCGCCGGACAGGCAGGCTTCCACGGCGTGGGCGAAGTAATGGTAGGCCGCGTTCCCGCACGGGGCCGAGAGCTTCCCGAGCTCGAAATCGCGCGGGCCGATCAGCCCTAAGCTGCGCACCTTGATGCGGCCATGACGGGGAGAATCGTCCGGGCAGAAGCGTACGTTGAGGCCCAGGGCCTTGGCGGTCTCCTCCAGGATCTCGCGTTCGCCCACCACCACCGGCTCCACCTCGCCGCCGAGGGAAATGCCCGCCAGGCATTTGACGATGACTTCCGGTCCGATGCCGGCGGGATCGCCCAGGGTGACGAAGAGCTTGCGCATGGATCCAAGATACCACCCTCGGGCGCTCTCTCAAAGGACCGGATGGAATCGCGCTTTCAGCGGGTTTTCGGTACTATCGCCCGTCCGGAGAAATCCACCCGGCGGATCCAGGGATATGGTACCTGCATGCGCGGAAGCGCAGGCGAGGATCAGGCTGATGGGGATGCGCTTATTCATTTCACGGAACAGCTATATCCCATGGGCTTACGGCCGCATCGCCTTTCCCGCCGCATCGCGCAAGGCGCCGTTCCACTCCGACCGGAAGCCGAGACGGCCTATGCCGGCGGGCCCCACGCGGGTTTCCGGACGCAGCGGAACCACCGCTTCGACCACGGGAGGGACCTCCAGGGCCCCGGCCAATTGCGGAGCGATGAGGGCCAACGGGCAAACCGTTCCTTGCGCGCAATAGGGCGAGCGGGCGGCATACACTTGCCATCCTCCGGCCCCCAATGCGGGCACGGCGAAGTCGATGCCGGGGAAAGGGGCGATGCACACCACTTCGGGATGCGGCTCGATCACGAAGTTCAGCCTGAGGATAGGACGAACCGTATCGACCGTGGAGGATTTGATGAGGTCGCCGCAATTGAAAGTGCCCTTGAGGCGGATATGGAAATCCTGGCCGGCGCGGACGGAACGGGGCGTGAAGGAGTAGGACAGGCTGGCCGAATCGGTAACCCGCAAGTTACCCACGTCCTGGGGCTGGTAGGCCACGGGGCAGGGCGTCGCATCGAACTCGCAAGCCTGGGCCCAACGCACTTGCACCGGGTATTCGCCCGAATCCAAGGCGGGCGCATCGAATTCGGTGCGGTAGGCCCAGGCGGTGTCGTTGGTGCAGAGGACGCCGGGACGCTGCTGTTCCAAAACCGACAACACCAAGGTCCCTCCCGTAATCCGGGACGACTGATGGGAGAATACCGGCGCGCATTTATCGCTTTCCCCGAAAAGGGCCAAGGTGAAGGGATGATGGCTTTCCGCCCAGGTGGGCGAGATGCCAGCCGTGGTCGCAGCGGCTACGGGTAAGGCGGGGGCCGTCAAGGCGGCCGCCCATCCCAAGGCTTTCATTATGGTTTTAACGCGCATGGGGGACCTTCTTTCACTTCAAGATAGGCAACAGACGCTGCCGGCCGTCCGGAGAGATCAGTCGCAGCAGGTTAAGCGAATGGGCCGGGGCTTGGCCCACCGGGACGGAAACCCGGTCGCCCGGCGAACCCGCGACCCGGGCCTCGGCCAATATCCTACCATCCAAAGTAGTCAAGACGGCGCGCCAGGTCCCGGCCTGGCCCGCGGGCAAGGTGAAGAAGGCCGTCTGGCCGCGCAGCTCCACCTTGGGGCCCCGGGCCCGCATCTCGGAAAGCAAGAGGGCGGCGGTTTTGGTCACGACCAAGGTATCCGTCGCCGTCGGGACCTTGACCGGGGGGTAGCACATGGGTTGGGTCACCTGGCAAAGCATCAGTTGTTCGGGAAGGACCGGATAAATGCCCGCCTTCAGGGCCGACACCGAAAAGGAAGGGCCGAAGGGCCGCACGTCCATGACGCAGACGCGATCCGGATAGCTTTCCAGCACGAAGGAGGCATAGATGGAGCCGGAAACGACCGTTACGCTTTCATGGGAGAAGGAGGTTTGGCAATTGCCGATGTCATCGCGCAAGAGCTGCATGCTGAATGCCTTGTCCGCGGCCACCGTATGCTCCTTCAGATACCAATCCGTATGCGCCGTCGCGCCCGTCACCAACAATACGCCCGCATCCACCACGGCATTCAATTGCAGGCGATTGACCCTCACCTTGTAGGATCCCGCTTTCAAGGCCGGCATCTGGAAGGTGGGACCGTAAGGATTATAAGTATCCATGCAGCCCTTGGGCAGCTCCTGATCGGAGAACGACAGGGTGATGACGCCGTCGGAAACGACCGCCGAGAGCTGGTCGAATGCGGTGGCGCAGGTGAAGCCGTAACTCAGCAGCTGCAAGGCGAAAGCCTGGCCCTCGGGCGTCGCGGAGGGGTTCAGCATGTAACTCATGGGCACGTCCCCCTGGACCACCAGGATCCCCACGCTATCGGGCCGCACGGCGATCTTGCACGACGGTTCGGAGAAAAGGCATTCCGGCATGGAGGTGGCCCAGACCTGGTATTTCCCCGCCTTGAGGGCGGGCATGGCGAATACGGGCATGGATGCCAGCAGGCTTGCGGCGCTGTGCCCCGTGGCGGCCACGGGGCACACGGGGCTTACCGGCTTCGGGTCGGTCACGATTCCCGAGGAGAATGCCGTATAGCGTAGATCGATGCGGGCGTCGCTCACCGTCACCGACTCGCGGGTGAAAGTCGTATAGCAATCGGTGGCGACGCCCTGCAAAAGCAATTGGAAAGCCTTATTGGCCGGGGCCGGATTGGGAGCCACCGATAGGGCAGAGGTGGTTTGCGCGCCGACCGCCGCGGCCAGGCCGAGAGCGAGAAGGACGGGTCGGGTCAGGGTAAGGGCGTTCATGACGTTCCTCCAGGCAGGTTTTCTTTCCAAGCGTTTGGACAGATCATTCATCCGTTTCCCCTATCGCACCATGGGCAGGAAGCGCTGCGTCCCCGCGGGCGAGGTCAGACGCAACAGGCTCACCGCGTTGGCGCGGGCCTGGTCCACGGGCACGGACACGCGATCCCCGGGCGCGCCCGCCAGGGATTTCCCCGCCAGCACGCGTCCGTCCAAGGTCATCAATTCGGCCCGCCAAACTCCCGCATCGCCTTCCGGCAAGGCAAAGAAGGCCGTATTCCCGACCACGTCCACCTTAGGCGCGCCCGCGCGCAGGGCGGACATCCGCACCGCCAGCGATTTGATCACCACCAGGGTGTCGGTCGGCGGGGGCATCACCTTTTCGAGAACGCATGGGGGTTGGGTGACTTCGCAAGCGGCCAACTCATTGACGTGGACCGGATAAATGCCCGGCTGCAAGGCAGGCATACTCAGGACGGGCCCAATGGGTACCTGCGAAACCCCGGCGCATTTTCCGGTCTGCACCAAGAAGGAGGCGGTGATGCCGCTGGTATAGACGGCGGCGCTCAGGTTGGAGAAGCTGGTGCAGGCCGCCAGGCTGTCCTTGAACAGCTGCATTTGGAAAGGCGCATCCGACTGCGCGGTCTCCTCTTTCAGATACCAGCCTTTGCGCGCGACGGCCGCCGTGATCTGCAGGGTGCCCGCGGTGATCTCCGCATTCATCGCATTCACATTGACGCGGACCTGATAGGCGCCGGCCGTCAAGGCGGGGATGTTGAAGGTCGGCCCGTAGGGCATGTATACGGCCGGGCAGGCCACGCCCGCCGGCTCGGTGGCGAAAAAGGACAGGGAGATTACGTCGCCCAACACGTTTACCGTCGGATTCTGGTAGGTGGTGGCGCACGTGAAGCCGTAACTCAACAGATGCAAAGCGAAACCCTGCCCCGCGGGCGCGGAGGTGGGAGTGAAGGAATATGCGGGCTCCGTGGACGCTTGCACATCGAGGGTGCCCGCGCTGACGGGGGCGGGTTCCGCGATCGTGCACGAGGGCGTAGCGAGAAGGCATGCGGGCACGTCAGAAGCCCACACTTCATATTTTCCCACCCCCAATGGAGGCATGGAAAAGATCGGGAGGTTGGCGTCGACGCGGGGCGGGACGACGGAAGATTCCCCCGTCGTCACCACAGGTATCGGGCAGGTCGAAGTGGGAGCGGGCGGATCAGTGGGGGTAACCATGCTTTGGGAGGTGTAGCGCAGATTGATGCGCGTTCCCGTCACCATCACGGTCTCGCGCGCGAAGGTGGTGTAGCAATTGGTAGGGGTTACACCTTGCAGGTAGAGTAAGAACGGCTTACCTGCCGTCGCGGGATTGGGCGTGACGGATAGGGTCGAATGGGTTTGCGCCGAGGCCAGAACCGCAGTGAGACCCAGGGCGAAGACGGATGATACGAGAGCGGCGCGCGCATGCATTTAGGGCCTCCTCCAAGCTCAGCCGAACGGGCCAGCCGGTGTAGTGTACTAATAACGAATTATAGCCTCGATGGAAGGCAAATCAAAGCGATTTCAGGATTAAAACGGATAATGTGTAGTGTGAAAAACGAGAGCAATCCCACGACTTAGGAAAGCAATCGGCCAAATCGGCGTTTTTTGGGCTTCCGCTCTCCCCGATAGCTACCTTATCGCTCTCCTTCCCCTACGAGGACATCCCATGGCCGAGAAGTTCGTCTACTACATGCACCGCTTGAATAAGACCTACCCTCCCCAAAAGGAGGTCTTGAAGCAAATCTCGCTGTCCTTCTACTACGGGGCCAAGATCGGCATCATCGGTTACAACGGCTCGGGCAAATCGACCCTGATGCGCATCATGGCCGGCATCGACAAGGATTACCAGGGCGAAGCCTGGCTCGAAAGCGGACGCACCGTGGGCTATCTGCCCCAGGAACCCAAGCTGGACGAGACTCTCGACGTGAAAGGCAATGTCGAGCTGGCGGTGAAAGACGTGAAGAACCTGATGGATGAGTTCAACGCCCTCTCCCTGAAATTCGCCGAGCCCATGGGCGACGACGAGATGAACAAACTGATGGAGAAGCAGGCCAAGCTCCAAGATAAGATCGACGCCGTGGACGGCTGGAACCTGGATCGCCTGCTCGAGATCGCCATGGACGCCCTGCGCCTGCCGCCCGCGGACGCCAGCGTAAAAAACCTGTCGGGCGGCGAGAAGCGCCGCGTGGCCCTGTGCCGCCTGCTCCTGGAGAAGCCCGACCTGCTCCTGCTCGATGAGCCCACCAACCATCTGGACGCCGAATCGGTGGCCTGGCTGGAACGGCATCTGCACGAATACGCGGGCTCCGTGATCCTGGTAACGCATGATCGCTATTTCCTCGACAACGTGGTGGGCTGGATCCTGGAACTGGACCGCGGCCGCGGCATCCCGTGGGAAGGCAATTACTCCAGCTGGTTGGATCAGAAAACCCAGCGCATGGGCCAGGAAGAAAAAGAGGAAAGCCGCCGCCAGAAGCAGCTCAAGCAGGAATTGGAATGGGTGCGCACCAATGCCAAGGCCCGCCAAGCCAAGGGCAAGGCGCGTCTCGCCGCCTACGAAAAGCTGCAAGAGATGAGCGCGCCGGAGAAGCTGGGCAGCACCAGCATCGCCATCCCCAACGGCCCCCGCCTGGGCGATAACGTGATCAAGGCCGAAGGCCTGACCAAGGCCTATGGCGACAAGTTGCTGTTCGAAAACCTGGACTTCGATTTGCCCAAGGCCGGCATCGTGGGCATTATCGGCCCGAACGGCGCCGGCAAAACCACCTTGTTCCGCATGATCACGGGGCAGGAAAAGCCCGACGGGGGCAAGCTCTCGATTGGCGAGTCGGTGAAGCTGTCTTACGTGGACCAGAGCCGCGATTCGCTCAACGGCGAGAACACGGTGTTCAAGGAAATCACCGGCGACGTGGATACCATCAAGGTGGGCGGCCTGGAGATCAATGCGCGCGCCTACGTGGGCAAGTTCAACTTCTCCGGCAGTGACCAACAGCAGCAAGTGAAGACCCTATCGGGCGGGCAGCGCAACCGCGTGCATCTCGCGAAGCTGCTCTTATCGCAGGGCAACGTGATCCTGCTGGATGAGCCGACCAACGATTTGGACGTGGAGACCTTGCAGGCTTTGGAGCAGGGCATCCTGAACTTCTCCGGTTGCGTGGTGGTGATCTCGCATGATCGCTGGTTCCTCGATCGCATCGCGACCCACATGCTGGCCTTCGAGGGCGATAGCCAGGTGGTGTGGCACGAAGGCAATTACGCCAGCTACGAGGAGAGCCGGAAGAAGCGGCTGGGGATCGATGCGGAGACGCCGCATCGGATCAAGTATAAGCCGTTGATCAGAAAGTAACCGTGTAAGACCCGGGACGGGGCGAACGGGCTCTTGTATGAATCCGTAACCGCGCTAGACTATGCATAGACAATCGAATGTCTATACATAATCTAGGCGGCTCCGGACGCTCGCCCCCAACCGCCTATGTGGCAGGATTACTACTCTTTCCGAAGATGCGCCGCGATACGGACACCTCGTACGGGAAAATCCTCTTTGTGATATCCGGAATGGCAACCTTCGGATTGCTTGCCTGTACTCCGGCGAAGACCGCCGCGCCGCGCTCCGACATCGTTTCCGTGACCGTCAAATTCGAGGACTCTTCCGGGTATGCCGAGAGCACCCTCCATCTAGAGAACCTCGGCAAGCCCCTGGCGGATTTCATCGCGGCCGCCCGGGCGGCGAAAAAAATTAAACCCGCTTATGATAGCGTTTTCAAGGATACGGGAGGAATATCCGACTTCTTGGAGGCTTGCGGGTGCGATTCTCCTACGGATTCCCTGGAAATCCATCTCGCCGATGGTAAGAGCGAAAAGTACCGGTTTTATTGCGATGAAATCCGGGCGCTTGGCCCGGGGAAAGCGCTCACGCTGGAGCTGTCGGAGCGCGATAAGGAAATGCAAACAAATCGCTGGCAGGCCATCCGCTACCGATTCTGCCCAAAAGCCTATGGCTGCACCGATGCCAGCCCTCCGGGATGGAAATATTTCATCACGAGCCCGAGCGCGAAACGCTTTTCCGATAAAAAGGAAACCATCGATGGTTTCGGCTGGATCTGGGCCCGTATCCTGGATTCCAGCCGGGTCACTGACCCCCGAGTGAATCTGGTCTTCGCCTACCAAGCCCGCGGCAACAAGATCCGCAAGCTCGCCATCGATTCCCTGGATGGGAAGTATGCCGATCTAGGCCGCCGCTTCCTAGCCCGATCCATGGGAATGCGCCGTAACCCTTGGGCTCCGGATAGCTTATCGGAGGATTCCGCCACCGTCCACATCACAGCCTATAATGCCTACTTCGAAAAGTGATTCGGGAATGGATTAACTTGGATCGTCGGGCCTACTCGGCCGAGGCACGACTAGGTATTATTCGGTAGCCGGGCCTACGCGCGATTCCCCGCTCCGGACCGCGTCCTTCGCTATAGATTCAGGGTTCGGAAACGCATCCGGAGGCACTTATGGATAGATCCCGCAAGCAACCGAATCGGATCTCGTACTGGGCCATGGCGGCGGGCTTCGTCCTCTGGACGGCCGGCCCTTCCGCCGGCGCGAAGGTGCTCGTCATTTACGGCAATAGCAACGGCACCGTAAACGAAGGAAGCTATTCGCTCGGGGATGCCTGGGTCAAACAGCGCCTGGAAACCGCCCTGCATCACCAAGTCCGCTTTATGTGGGATCAGACGTCGAAGGAAGAGATGCTGGCCGCCGCCGACACCTCCGATCTGGTGATGGTGCTGGAATCGACGACATCCGCCTACCTGACCGATAAGCTGAAGACCACCCCTAAGCCCATTATGAACTGCGAGGCCATGATCCAAGATGACATGGGCCTCACCGCCACGGGGACGTCGTGCGATCCAGGTCCGCCTTCGAAATGTCCTTACGGCGTAGTGGATAGCGCGGCCGACATCGTGATCAAGGATTCCTCCCATCCCCTGGCCGCGGGGCTGCATGGGCAGGTACACGTGTACAGCGCGATGAAAGAAATCAACTGGGGCAAGGTCGCGGCCACCGCCCACGTAATAGCCACCCTCGCTTCGGATCCCTCCGGCGCCGCCATATATACCTATGAAAAAGGCAGCAAGCTTTTCGATGGAACCACCGCGGCGGGCTTGCGCATCGGCTTTTTCGTCGAGGACGATAACAAGACGGGGACCGCCACTCTTTTCACCCCCGAGGGCATACAGCTATTCGATGCCGCCGTAAATTACGGTTTGGGTACGACGACTACCGCCTTGGGACGGACTTCCGGAAACCGGATCGAAGCCGGTAAATCGGGAGACGGAATCGGTGGCATCGATGCCATGGGACGCCGTGCACTACCGATAGAGCGCCTGGTAGAGTTCCCCGGAAATACCCGAATAAATTCTAGATGAGCTGATTTGCGAGGTGCTATGGGCGACGATATCATCGCGAAGTTCGAGCAGGAGTATAAACAGAAGGTAAAGACCGACGATATCGGCGAGATTCGTTCGGTGCGCGGATTCATTTCCTGGTTTTTATCCTGGGAATTCAAGAATGTCCTGACATGGCCCTTTATCTACGGCATGATTTTCCCGTTACTCCTGCTGGACATCAGCATGTCGATTTACCAAGGATTCTGCTTTCGTATCTATGGCATTCGAAGAGTCAAAAGATCCGACTACTTCCATGTCAAAAGACATAGGCTGGGATATTTGAACATCGTGGAAAAAATCAATTGCGATTTTTGCGGGTATGCCAATGGGCTGCTCGCGTTTACCCGGGAAGTTTTCGCGCGCACGGAACAGTATTGGTGCCCGATCAAACATGCGGCAAAAATCAAAGACCCGCATGTACGCTACGATTCGTTCATGAACTACGGCGAACCCGAAGGGTTCCAGGCCAAGCTTGAAGTATTGCGCGCAGAACTTTCGGTTGATGGGAAAGAACATGGAAGGCCGGATCCCGCGTAACCGGCCGAGATGTCGTAATGATCTATTTTGGGAGAATATGCCGATTTTGATTTCGGATTCGCTTTGCTGACCCTCTACGTGGATGCCGACGCCTGCCCCGTCAAAGAAGAATGCTACAAGGTGGCCAAACGCCACGGATGGCCAGTAATCGTGGTCGCCAACGCGGTCATGCGCATGCCTTACGATCCCGCCATCCGCCTGGAAGTGGTTTCGGACGGATTCGACGCCGCCGACGATTGGATCGTCGAGCATGCCGGGCCGGGGGATATCGTCGTCACTTCGGACATTCCCCTGGCGGGACGCAGCCTAAAGCAGGCGGCTTTCGTGCTGGGGAATACGGGCCGCCCCTTTACCGAGGAGAACATCGGGGATGCGCTGGCCTCCCGAGAGCTCGCCCAGGAATTGCGGGAGATGGGAATGCGCGGAGGCCCTCCGCCTTTCCAGCCCAAGGACCGCGGGGAATTCCTGATGCAATTGGATAGGGCCATGAACGCGTTGAAGCGCAAGTACAAATCAGCGCCGGGCTAATGGGCCGGCGGCGATTTATATTGGCCCCATGCCGTCCGCCGAATCCTCTTCCCGATCCTTCGAAATCATTCCCGCGGACTATACTGATCCGCGGCATCAGGAACTCATCCCGTTCCTTCTGGACGCCTATGCCCGGGATCCACTGGGCGGCGGCGAGCCCTTGCGCGATGAGGTGAAGGCGAATCTGGTCGGGGAATTGCGCAAGCTGCCCCAGGCCCTTTCCCTGCTCGGATTTTGCGAGGGCCGGCCCGCGGGATTGGTGAATGCGTTCTTCGGTTTCAGCACCTTCCAAGGACGGGCTCTCCTGAACATCCACGATATGATCGTGCTGTCGGAATATCGGGGCCTGGGCCTATCCCAGCAGCTGCTCGCCGCCGCCGAAACCATCGCCCGCGCCAAGGGATGCTGCAAATTGACCCTAGAGGTCCAGAGCGGCAACGAGGTGGCCATGGGCTCGTACCGCAAGTTCGGGTTTTCCGGGTATGAACTGGATCCCCGGCACGGCCAAGCCCAGTTCTGGCAAAAGCTGCTCTAGCGCCTCGGCGTAAGTCCAAGACCAAAAATGGCCGGTCTGACATTTCGGCGCGCCCTCTGCGCATTCTGACGGACGAACCTCCTCCCTAAACGCGCGAACTCCGACCCGGCGGGGGTCAACGCGTCCGTTGGCCTCCCACGCGCGGATCCGACCGCTTGGCCTTTCCTTTGCTTTGATTTCGATCATCCCCGATCGGAGGCCTTATGCAAACGGCGTCCCCTTCCCTTCTGAACCCTTCCGCCCGCCGCCGAATCGCGCGGGTCGCCCTGTCCGCAGCGGTTTTCCTCTTCGCGCTCGCGGGCCTTCTCGCATGCGCCCACACCGCCCATCGCTCCGTCGCGGCGTCCAAGGCGGGAGCGGCCGCCGTCGATGGCCGTAGTTGCCAAGAGCCCGAGGAAATGCTCGACGTGCTGTCCCGGTTCACGACGCTGGTGCAAGACAACCAATATCATGCCGCCATCGCTTTGCTGGATCCCGTGGATCAGAAACGCATGCTGGCCGCCGATGGTTCCGTTCCCGAAACCATCAAGAGGAAATTGGACGCCCTCAACTTCAAGGCGCTTCCCAAGGACCGGCGCGTGGATCTGGTACGCGGCCGCCTGACGGGCATCTACGATTGCCTGCCTTGCCTGGACCAAGGGCCCGCCGATTCGGTCACGCGAACGCCGCCCCCCAAGCCGGCCCTTTCCGACTCGGCCGAGAAGAGGCGCGCGGAGTTGGCTAAGGAATTCTACCGCCGGATCCAGGAGGGCCGTTTCGATGCGGCCGGGGACATGGTGCATCCCGAGGAATGGAAGGTGTTCGTCGACGATCAAGGCCAGATGTCCGACCTCACCGAGCGGCGGCTGCAGGCCATGCAGGAATGCGATCTCGAAGCCTTGACGCTCCGCGACGGGCGCCTGGTCGGCGTGGTCATGCTTTTGGATCCGCCCGTATCCGATCTCTACCTGGCCTCCATGAAGTTCTTCGACGCCGTGGACCAGAATCGCATCGCCGATGCTTTGGGCATGTTGTTGGAAAGCGAAAAGAAATTCTTCCTAGGCCCCGACGGGAAGCCGAGGGCCGATCGGGTGGCCAAGCTCAAGGCCTTGGACCGGAGCCAGTGGCGCCGGCTCTACCTCTATCATCACGTGCTGTTGGGAGTGGCCGAAGCCGCGATCGGATACGAGAACCTCTGAACCGGCTCCCGTAACGCGTCAGAGCAACTCGGAAAGCGCGCTCGCCACCGAGCTCGACGGGCGCGTGGAGATTTCCCCCGAAGCCAGATCGAGCTCGGAGGAGCCCGAGCCCTTCAAGGTCGTCCCATCCATCAGATCGAATTTCAGCGAGCCGGTCAGGAAATAAGGAATCGGATCGCCATTGACGATATTGCGGGCCGTGGCATTATCGATCGCCGTTATGGGCACTTCAATGGGAAAGTCCAAAGTGGTGACGGCGCCGCCCTCGACGGAAAAGGCCGGGATGGGGGTCGAAATGGGCGTGCCCGAACGGGAGTTGATGTGGAGGTTGAGGATGGGTTTGATGGCATCCGAACCGAAAGCGGCCCTTCCGCTATTTCCGGAATTATCCGCCTTCACGTGGAAAACCATGATCAACTTGAACTTCTCCAGGCTCGGCGAAAGGAGGCTGCCGGTATAATCGATGTTCTGCCCGTCCACGGCCGGCGAACCCTCGGAGAATTTCACGCTGGCGACGTTCATGGCTTCGTTCGCCTTGTCCACCAGGGAGCAGCCTCCCAGCAACAGCGGGATGCCGGCGAAAAGAGACAAAGCGAATTGGTGTATACGCATGACAATCAGAGTAATTAATCCGCAGGGGCCGGGCAACCGCCCCACCGAATTCCCGCACTCCCCATCCTTAAGCCTTGCTTTTTTCTTCCTTTTCCAAATCCTTCAGATGCATATCCAGCGCCCGGCCGGACATCCTGATTTCGACCAGGGCCCAGACCAGGGAGAGCAGCATGCAGAGGATGCTCACCGCGAACACGGCCTCTCCGGCGCGGTAGAATCCCCGGAAGAGCAAGAACATGCAGGCGGTACATAGGATCATCGCCACGATCCCGAAGGATTGCATATCGCGGATCAGTTGCATGCGCCGCCGCATACTCTTAATCTCCAGAAGGTAGACGGGATTGGGTTTTTCGGTATGCGAGCGGTGCAGATTGCGGATGATGGCCGCCAAGCCGAAGAACCGGTTGGTATAGGCAAGCATAAGAAGGGAAACGGCCGGGAAAAGCAGGGCGGGGGTGCTGATTTCGATATGCATGCCCAGGGAAGTAGCAATCTTATCCTGAAGGGGGCATTTGGCCGCAGAAACCGTTATCTTTGTAGCATGGAACATTTAGCCCGCGATGAAATGCGCGCCCAGATTGAACAAGCCCTGAAACGTTTGTCCCCCGGTGATTACCAAAAGCCCCCGGGCGCCGGCGACTTCGATGCCTTCCTAACACGCAGGGGCCCCAAGGGCCATGACATCGCCTATTTCTGCGACGATGAAGTGGTGTCGGTGGAATTCGGCGGGGTCGGGACGCATTGGGAATACAACCCTTCCGAAGAGGATGCCGACGCCGATCCCGAAGAGGGCGTGGCGGAGGAGCCCCCGGATCCGAAGACGGTCGTGAAAGGGGTGGTGCAGACCACCCAGGAGATCGCGACGGAGAAGGTATTCGCTGCGGAGTACCGGAAGTTGCACGCGAAGGTGGCCAAGCTGCATGCGACATCGGCCTTCGAAGGGTTGAAGGCGATGAAGGCCTTCAAAGGCGTGTCCTGGAACGGGAAGTTCGACTACGTAGGCGGGTAGCGACCCGCCCGTCGATTAACGGTTTTCCGGGCCGGCCTCGCGCCCGCGGGCGTCCTTCTGCAAACCTTCCCCGAAGCGCGCCCCGGAAGACAGGAATCCCTCCTTCGGCCCATCAACCGCCTTTTTCCGGGCCACCGGATAGGCCACCGGGACCGCGTCCCGGCCGAGGAGGTATTCCATCCCGCCCCACAAGTGAAACAGGAAGAGCGAATCCGAGTTCGGGGATGTGGGCTTGGGCGCATAGGAATCCGTGGTATGGCCGATGGCCGTCGTCCACGCGCGTCCGCCCATGTAGGTGCAATACCAGCTCATGGGATGATCGGTGCCCGCCTTCCCGTTCCGATAAGTGGATTCGTCCACCGTCACCAGGATTTGCATGGACGGATTGGTGGCCGAACGCGGATTGGCGCGGAAGCCGTATATCTCGTCGGTACGCTGCCAGCGATGCGGCAAACCCTTGGTGGAGATGTCGGTCGTATCTTCCACGACCAGGGTATGCTTGGTGGTCGAATCGCCCGGCAGGCTTTGGAAATAGGCGCCCCCGATCATCTTCCCGTAGAAGGCCCAATTGGGTTCCGCATCCAAGGCGGCGTGGATGATTTGCGCTCCGCCGCCGGCCTTGAACCATTTCTCGAAGGCGGCCTGCTGCGTATCGTTCAGGAAATCGCCCGTCGTCTTGAGGAATACGATGGCCTTGTACTTGGTGAGCCCGGTGTCGGAGAAGAGGGCGGCATTTTCCGACGTGTCCACCACCAGACCCTTGCCGACGTAGAAGGCCTGCAAACCCTTGCGGGAATCGACGACGTTGTTCTCGCGGGTGCCGGCGGTTTTGGTGAAGAGGAGGACGCGGTCGGCGGCGGAAGCGGAGGTTGTGGCGAAGAACGCTGCGGTCGCGGTAAGGGCCAGAGTGTAGAAGAGGCGAAGTACGCGCGTGACATGTGGTACAAGGCAAGGCGCGGGGTGGCGGGCAAAGACGAGAGTGGTTCGGGACAGGGTGGGCATGGAAGGACCTCCGGGATGGAAAAGGTAGCATTAGCGGGGATTTCGGCCCGGGATGTGTCAGAAATTGCGCCTTGGTGCGCATAATTGATGCCCGGGCCACGAAAACTTCCGGCGCAAAAAAATAACATGGGAGGTTTTACGGCCCGGCAATCTAGGTTCACTCCATGCAGATACGCGCCGGTTTCGAAATAGGTTTTGAGTATCCCGAGCCCACCGCGGTAGTGCTCACCTTATTCCTGCATCCTTCCCGAGTGATGGATCTCCGGAACCGGGAATCCTTCAGCGTGATTCCCGCCACCCCTATTTCCGAATACGTCGACCTGTACGGCAACCGCTGCGCTCGCGTATTCGTGCCGCAGGGACGCACCGTCTTCCGTAACGATTTCACGGTCGAGGACGACGGCCAACCGGATAAGCTAGCCTGGGACGCGCGGCAGCACGACGTGCAGGAACTACCTGACGAAACCTTGGTGTACTTGCTTCCGAGCCGCTATTGCGATACCGACAGCGAACTGCGCGAGGTGGCTAAGCCGCTCTTCTACGGCACCCCGCTGGGCTGGGCGCGGGTGCAGGCCATCTGCGATTTCGTGAACCGGCATATCCGCTTCGACTATATGCTGGCGCGGGCGAACCGTTCGGCCACGGAAGCGTATCGGGAAGCGGTGGGAGTATGCAGGGACTACACCCACTTGGCCATCGCATTCTGCCGCATCATGAACATCCCCGCGCGGTATTGCACCGGATACCT
>Ga0265324_10000145_pt1 | contig 54989 bp, 39 predicted proteins | sample 41419metaG_FD_198634 | JGI IMG/M metagenome (GOLD analysis project Ga0265324, IMG submission 198634) | Rhizosphere microbial communities from Carex aquatilis grown in University of Washington, Seatle, WA, United States - 4-14-19 metaG | ecosystem: Host-associated > Plants > Roots > Rhizosphere...
TCATGGGCATTTTGAAGGCCGCGTACTCGCCGACGATATACAGGGTATCGTTGCGGCGTCCCCCGAAGGCGGCGTTGTGGATTTTCTCGCCGGGGAAGGTGATGCGGCCCAGCTCCTTTCCGGCGGGAGAATAAACGGCGACGCAACCTTCCGCCAGGCTCGTAACGTAGAAGTTACCCAGGGCGTCCAGCACCAGCCCGTCCGGGTTCCCGAGCGAGGACACCAATACCTGCTTATTGGCGAGGGTGTGGTCGGCCTGGATGTCGAAGGCCGCCACGGCATAGGGTTGATTGAAGAGGTTGACATAAACCTTGCCCAGCTTCTCATCGGCCTCGATGCCGTCGGGATAGTTCAATCCGGAAGCCGCCACTATCGGGTCGGCGCCCGCATGCCAGTAGAAGACGTCATTCCCGTCGCCGTTGGTGAAATAGACGCCGCCATCGTCCAGGATCACGAGATCGTTGCTGTGGCCCAGTTTGCCGCCGTCGGCGCGCCGCGTGGCCAGATCGTGCACGGCCCCGTCCGCATCGAAGTACGAGATTTTATCGTCCTGGCAGAACAATAAACGGCCTTGCGCATCATAAACGAGGCCGCGCAAGGTGAGGCCGGCGACCGAGGCGAGGGCCTGTTTGGAGCCCCCGGCGGGCAGGCGCCAACTGCGATTGGCCACGGTTTCCGCCACGGTAACGTTGCCCTTATCGTCCGCGGCGATTCCGCCCGTCCCGGTGAGGCCCGTCATGATGGTATCGATGACCGCATCGGCGGCCACCAGGGAGGCGGGCAAAGTATTGCGGGGCTGAGCGAAAGCGGCGCCGGCCAAAGCCATGGCGAGTATCACTCCTCGCAGAGGAAAGGTAAGATTGAGGGGAAAGGCAAGATTGGGTTTGCGGGTCATGGTTCGGCTTCCTGGCCGGAAAAATAGCGATGGGCCGGACCGCCGACCGGATTAATCTGGAGTTGAAAGCGGGGGGCAGGATGTGCCGGTCGGGGAGTCGTTAAATCAGCTAACGGGATGGATCAGAGCAGCTTCAGCCGCTCTTCCGGGCTCAGCAAGGTCACGACGCGCACGGCGAAATTCTCGTCGATGACGGCAACCTCGCCCTTGGCGATGGTCTTGGCGTTGATGACCAGATCCACCGGCTCGCCCGCGAGGCGGTCGAGCTTAACGATGCGGCCCGGCACCAATTCCAACAGATCCTTCACGCGCATCAGCTTATGCCCTAGTTCCAGGCTCACCGGCAGGGTGATGTCCTGTAATTGATCCATGCTGAGCTTTTTCTTGGGGGAACGCTTGTATTCGGTGGCCATGGTTCTATCCTCGCGGGAAAGGGCGGATCATAAGATTTCCAGGAAGGACTGGGCCTTCCCGATCTCCTCTTCGGCCTTGAGCCGCAGCCGATCCCATCCGGCCGGTTCGAGTTTCAGCTCGGATCGCACCTTGGGATGGATGTCGGAGAGGGAATCGGCTTGCAAGGCACCGTCCCGGATGCCTTTGGCGATCACGTCGGCGGCGTGGACCAGAAAGACCAACTTTACGGTATCGTGCTGGGGGTCCTGCTCTTGCTCCAGGACTTGCAGCGGGAAATGGTGCAGCCGCATGACTTCCACGTAGGGTAGGGGCAGGTTCCATTTGCGCGCCAGCCAGCCCCCGATATCGCCATGGGTAAGCTTGAGGACCGTTTGCTCCGCCTGCAATTGGGGCATCCCGGATTCGCGCTTGGCCTTAAGCACTTTCTCGAATTCGGCGGGCAGCTTCTGGCTCAGCACGATGCGGCCCATATCGTGCAGAAGGCCGGCGATGAAAGTCTCTTCGATGAAATTGGCTTCGCGTTCGATGGCCAGCGCGCGCGCGATAGCGCCGGTGAGCAGGGAATGTTCCCAGAAACGGTTTACGTCCACGCCGGCGGGCCCGCCCTTGGCGAAAGCCTTGAGCACGGAAGTGGTCAAAACCACGTTACGGATGGTGCTGAAGCCCAGGATCACGATGGCTTGGGTGATGGTGCCGATGCGGCCCGGAAAACCGTAAAAGGCGGAATTGACCAGCTTCAATACCTTGGACACCAGGGCGGGGTCGGTGGAAATGGCCCGCCCGAGTTCCTCGGCCGAGGTGCGCGGATCCTGCATGAGGCGGGTAATGGTCGCCATCATGGCCGGTAGGGTGGGAAGGTCCGTGACCTTCTGGACCAGGGCCTTCAGTTCGCTGGATTCGGGATTCAAGCCTTGCCTCCCCGGCGCTTCGCGCCGGCCCCCTCACGCCTCCTGAACCGGAGGCCGGCCGGCCCGGGTCCCGGATGCCTTGCGGCGCGGCCGACGGGGGTAGCCTCCAGATTTTAGCGTCCGACGGGGAGGACAGGCAACGTAAAATGTGCAAGAATAAGGATGGAACCCGATTATGGCGGAAGCAAACCTTAAACCTACGGCCTCCCCGGTCTTGTTCCGGGCATGGCTTTTCGCCTTTCTGCTCGGGGCCCTCGCCCCCGGTACGGCCCACGCCGAGGCCTCGCTCGAAGTGATCCGTTCCCTGGGCAGCGGCTTCGGCCGTTTTAGCGTCACCGGCTTCATCCTCTTCGGGGCGTTCCTGGTGGCGTTGATGGGCGGCTTGGTCCTCCTGGAGATCTTACGCGCGGGCAAAGGGCAACGGGAGAAAATCGATATCGGTTGGCAGTACTTCGCCGAGATGGCGGGCCAGAAACGCCTGACGAGCCAAGAGGTGGAGATCCTCAAGCGCATCGTGGAGGACGGGGGAGTCAGCAGCGCCGATATGGTCTTCGATTCCTCTTTCGTCTACGAAGAGGCCCTGGAGGGTTTTCTCAAGGCAAATGCGCGCCAGCTCGACAAGGAGGAAACCCAATACGCCCTGCTGCGAGGCCTGCGCCTGAAGCTCGGCTATTCCCATTTGCCTCCCGAGATTCCGCTTTCGGGCACGCGGCAAATGGAAGAGGGCATGCTGGTGAGCCTAACCGACGGGGAAGGCGTGGTTCGCAAGGGCCGCATCCAGGAGGTGCGCGAGAAGGCTTGGGCCATCGCGCTGGAGTCGGAGATCCCGCCTACGGTGGCGATCGGCGGCGCGGTGGAGTTATCCCTATTGAGGCCGGGGGACGGAGAGTACGCGGTGACCTTGCCCGTGCTGGCTACGCGCCTGGGACAGAGGATGGTGTACCTGCCGCATACCCGCGCGATCGAGCGCAAGCAACTGCGCAATTGGGTGCGCATCGACGTGAACATTCCCTGCCGCGTGACGGTGATGACGCGCTGCGAGGGCTGGGACCCGGAGCAAGGCGGTCCGGCGGTCGGCATGGTTCTGGAAGGCCGGATGCTCGACTTAAGCGGTGGCGGCAGTTGCGCCCGCTTTACCAGCCCCATTCCCCAGGGGTACAAGCTATCCTTGAACTTCGATCTGCCCGGCACGTCGCTACGCGGCGTGCGTTGCGAGGTCATGCGCATGACCTCGGTGGTCAGGGCCAATCGCGAGGACTTCGAGCACAACCTGAAGTTCACCGAAATGGAAACGGCGTTCCAGGAAAAGATCGTGCGCTACGTGTTCGAAAAGCAAAGAATCGATTCGCAACTACGGGGCCCGGTCAAGGCCGAGTGAACTTTTCCCGGCCGGATTCCCGGCGTTCCCTTCGATCAGAGACTCCCATAACCCGCTTTCCCGCCTAAACTTCCCGACCAACATCCTTTGCAATCCCTTTTCCCTCGGTGATATAATCTGGCAGTTGAGGAATTTTGGGCCTGCTTAAAGGCCCTATAGCCCGGATCGGGGAATGATCCGGGCCGGCTGCGGCCGAGGAGTGGCTTTGGGCTTCAAGGAAAAGATTCTGAACGCGATCCAGGGCGAGCCCACCACGGTGGGTATCGATATCGGGAACTACAGCATCAAAATCGCCCGCGTCGCCCATCGTCCGCAGGGGCCGGTGCTGCTGGGGGCGGGCATCCACGTGCTCAAGCCCGATACCATCGTGGGCGGCGAGATCAAGAACCGCGATGAGCTTCTGCAATCGCTCACCGCGCTGGTACACCGCACCGATCCGGCGGGGAAGATCAAGGACGTGGTCCTTTCCTTGTCCTGGTCCTACGGCGTGATCGCGGATCGCATCAAGCTCAAGTCCAACAGGGGCGAGAGCGACGAAGAGGTGATCCTCATGGAGGCGGGGCAGCGCAGCCCGTTCGACGTGGACAACATCACCCTCGACTACAAGATCCTGCACAAGTATCCCGAGAACGACGAGATGGAAGTGCTGCTGGTGGCGGCCAAGCTGCAAGTGATGCAGTCCTACATCGATCTGCTCTACGAGGCCGGCTTGCGTCCGGTGGTCATCGACGTGGACGCCTTCGCGGTGACCAACGCTTATCTGCTCTCGGCCCCTCCCGAGGACGGCAACAAGGTGGTCTCCCTGATCAACATCGGCGAGCACCTGACCAATCTCACCTTCCTCAAGAACGGCACCTACCACAGCACCCGCGACATCGCGACCGCCTGCGATTTCTTCGTTAAGACCCTGATGAAGAACCTGAAGGTGGAACGCGAAGAGGCTTCCAACATCCTGCGCGGCAAGAACGCGGACAAGTTCAACCAGGCCACCTTGAACCGTAGCATCGAGTTCTCGGCCGAAGAGCTTTCCGTGGGCATCGACCTGGCCTTCAGCTACTTCCAGTCCTCGGAGAACAATCTCAAGGTCGAAAAGATGGTGCTGTGCGGCGGCGGCGCCTGCATCCGCGATCTGGCCGGCATCCTGGCCAAACGCCATAACGTGGAGGTGGAGGTCACCGATCCGTTGGCGCATATCGCCCACGACGAGAAGAAGTTCAACGGGCCCATCCCGTCCACCATCTCCACCATCCTGACCGTGGCCACCGGGCTGGCCTTGAGGCGCATCTGATGGCTTCCGAGACCCTCGAAATCAAGGCCCCCGATTTCATCCACGTCAATCTGCTCCCGATCGAGTACCGGGTGGTCCGCAAGGACTACTCGTGGCTCATCGATATGCGCATCCTGCTTTCGGTCACCGCCCTCATCGGCGTCTCCGTGTCTTACCTGATAGGCCAATCCTTTTTCCGCGCCAACCTGGAGGGCAAGAAAACCCAGCTCGAAAAGGTGCAGCAAGAGATCGGGGCGAACGCCTACGTGGGGTCGCGCATCAAGGAACTGGAGAAGTTGCGGGACGAAAAGACCGCCAAGAACAATTCCCTGAAGAGCATCAGCGTCAGCAAGAAGAAATGGGTGCGCATCCTGGAGGGCATCAACAAGTCCCTGCCGCTCAACATGTGGATCGAGTCCCTCAAGCAATCCGAGACCAACGATAACGAGATGGAGGTCAAGGGCCGCACCTACGTGTTTCCCGAGATCGCCGAATACATGATCGAACTGGAGAAGAACGAATATTTCTCCAAGGTATTCCTGAACGGGATCGAGCTCCAGAAGGAACAGAACCGCAGCTCCTTCCTTTACACCATCCGCATCAATCTCAATCCCAACGTGGGCATCGATGCGGCCCTGGGGATGGTTACCGCGACCGCTCCCGCGTCACCGCCTCCCGCGGCCGGCGCCTCCGCGGCCGGCCCGGCCCCGATCCCGGTCGGCGAGCCCGCAGGCGGCCCCCCCGCCGCTTCCCCGCCGGCTCCGCCCGGAGACGCGGCTCCGCCAGGATCCGCATCTCCGGCCGCATCCGGACCCGTAAATAAGGCCAAGCACGCCGCCCCCGCCGCGCCGGCCAAGGAGGACGGAGCGTGAAGGGAATCAACTTCAGCATGAATGCCCGCTTGTGGCTGTTCACCGCCATCTGCATGGGCATAATGGCCTACATGGGTTACAACTTCTACACGGCCGAGTATACGGTCTATTCCGAAAAAGTTGAGAGGCTCGACATCGACATTCGCAAAAAAAAGGGCGAGTTGCGCCAGATCCTCGCGCAGAAGCAGCGGCTCAAGGACCTGGAGTCGGAGATCGAATTGGCCAACGCCGAATTCATCCGATTGCAAGAGATGTTCCCGGACGAAGAGGCCATTCCGCGCCGCCTGATCGACCTGACCGCCGTGACCCGCAAGTCCCTGACGGTGCCGACCAAATTCCTCCCCTTACGCGTGGAGGAGAAGGAGTTCTACAAGGAAAACCATTACGCCATCACCATCTCTTCGAGCTACCACGCCTTAGGGATGCTCTTCGGGGAAGTGGCCAACTTCCGCTATCCCACCGCTATCAACAAGCTCCAGATCGAAAAGGCGCCGGATCTGGATAAGGAAGTCGATGAAGCAAGGGATCATGGCGAGACCCCCCGCACCGTCGTGGCCAACTTCCAGCTCACCACCTTCACCTCCAAGCGATAGGCATCATGAGAACCACCGCTATCCTTATCGTCCGCCTCGCCGCCGCCGCCATGGCCTTGGGCCTGTCCGCCGGCGCGCACGAGCTTAAGGACGTATCGCTGATGGCTTCGGGAGGCAAGGCCCAACTGAAGCTGGCCTTCTCCGCCGGCCCGGGCGAGCCTGAATTCCCCTTGTACTTCCAGAAGGGCGACGCCGCCCGGGGCACCTTGACCCTTTCCTTCCTGGAGACCGGCACCGCCTATCCCCTGGGTCGCCACGCATTGGATGCGAACGCCCCGGAGCTGGAGGAGATCACCCTCAAGAAGGTAACCAGCCCCAGCGGCAAGAACTTCCTCGGCATCGAGTTCAAGCTTCGCGACTCCGCTTCCGCCATCCTCGCCGACGGCGAAGCCGAGGTCCAGATCGCCCCGAAGGGGGTGCTCAAGATCCAGCTCGGCAAATCAACCGTGCCCAAGTACGAATGGTCCCTGGCCAAGGCCCTCCAGGCCGGCGACGCCTACCTGTCCGCCAAGGCCGCCCCCCCGCCCAAGGTCAAGAGCAAGACCGCCAAGGCCGAGGCCGCCGTCGAGCGTGAGACCGCCGAAGCCTTTTCCGCCCCTGTTCCCGCCGAGCCGTCGGCCCCATCCGGTCCCGGGGACTCCTCCACTGCCCGGGTCGCCCAGCCTGCCGCGACGCCCACGGGCAAATCCGTAGCCCCCGCGCGCAAGGCCCGCCTGGTCGAGATCCAATCGAGGGTCACCGCCGAGCAAGAGGATTTGTTGATGCTGTTCGATCCCCCGGTTTCCGCCAACCCAGTCCCCACCCGCGACCCCAAGGACACGGCTTGGACGGAAATCCTGATCGAGAATGCCGTATCGGGCCTACCGCGCAAGGAATATTCCCTACCAGGAAAAGGGGTGTTCCGGCAATTCAAAGCGGCCATGAAGGCCGGTAAGCTGGCCGTGCGCGTAAAGCTGGCCGAAGGCGCGAGCGCCAGCGTAACGCCCCAAGAGAACGGCCTGACGCTCACCGCCCCGGGCAAGGGCGGAACGGCATCCGCCTCCGCATGGTCGAGCAAACATCCCGACGCTTCGGACGCCGGACCGGCGAAGGCCGAAACCGCGAAGTCCGAGACCGCCAAGACCGAGACCATGAAGGCGGAAGCCAAACCCGATGGCAAGGCGGAAACCAAAACGGAGGCGAAGCCGGATGCATCCGCCCCGAAAGTGGAAGAAGCCCCCGACCCCGTGACCTCAGCCCATGCCGACGGCATGGCCCTGGATAAATCCCATGCCGCAGGCACCGGCGCCGGCAGAGGCAAGGGAAGCTTGTCTTCCAGCCGCGTCTTCGGGCTGGCGGTGGGCGGAAAGACCATGGTTACGCTCAAGGACTCGGTGCCGCTCAAGAGCGATCCCGGGGCCCAGGGCAAGGTCATCCGGAAAATACCCATCGGCGAGAAGGTGGTGCGGCTGGATTCCAAGTGGGGCAAGGTGCGCGTGGCCGCGGGCCAGGATACGGGCTGGCTGCGCGCTTCCGAAACGGTTTACGACGATGAGTTGACGCCGGCGCAGGACAAGTCCATCCATGACAAGCTCGCATCCAACCAGGCCCGCATCGATGCCGCGCAGGCCAAGCTGGCGGCAGCGCAGGCCAAGGAAGCGGAGAAGGCCGCGAAGGCGGAAGCCGCTCGGCTCGCTAAGGAGGAGGCCAAGCGCAAGGCCGAGGAAGCGACCGCCAAGGCGGCCGCCGAAGCGCAGCGTAAGCTCGCCGAGAAGCAAGCGGCGCTGGATGCCAAACGGCAAGCCGCGGCCGCGGCCGCCGCCGCCAAGGCCAATCCGCCCGTCGGCATCCAGGAAGCGGGAGCCGCGCCCAACCGCGTGGGGCAAGCGCAACCTGCCGGCGGCCCCACGCCGGGGGCCGTAGCGAAAACCGCCGCGCCAGGCGCGCCTAAGCTGGGGCTGGCCGATAATCCCGAACTGGCCAACAAGTTGGCGCAGGAAAAGCAAGCCGCCGAAGAGGAGAAGAAGCGCATCGAGCCCGAGGAAAACCGCGTGACCTACAACAGCTACGGCCGCCGCGATCCGTTCATCCCGGTGGAGCAAGGCGCCGCCGATAACGGGATCGACATCGATCAGATGAAGGTGGTGGGCATCATCTGGCAGGCTTCCCAGCCGATGGCGGTGCTCGAGCATAGCCACGAGGCGGGCGTCTCGTTCACCGTGAAGGAGGGCGATCCGGTGCATAACGGCAGGGTGGCGCGCATCTCCCATGATGCGGTGACCTTCGATATCAGCGAATACGGCATTTCGCGTTCTTACAGCTTGAGACTGGTTTCGAACGCGAAGGAAGGGGCCAAAAAATGACTTTACGATTCCTCCGGGCCACCGCTTTGGCGGCTGGGCTCGCCAGCGCGGCCATGGGACAGGACCCGGCATCCGCGCAACCGGGGCCATCGCAAACGGCGCTGGGTTCCGCCCATAGGCAGAACTTCAGTTTCTCCAACATGGACATCCGCTCGGCTTTCCGGGCCTTGTCCGCCTCGGGACGGGTGGACATCGTAGTGGCGCCCAGCGTGTCGGCTTCCAGCGTCAACCTGAGCTTGACCGACAAGACCTGGCAGGAAGCGATGCTGATCCTGTGCCAGATGTACGGGCTGAAATACCTGGTGGAAGACAACTACCTCTACGTCCTGAACCTGGCCGATTTCAACAAGTCATCGGTGGAGAATGCCCAGGCCTTGCAGGCGGCCGGATCGATGGCTCCCTTGATGCGGGACATCATCAAGCTGAAGAACGCCAAGGCCAAGGATTTGATGGATCCGATCGGGAAGATGCTCTCCACGCGGGGCAAGGTCGACGTGGTGGAGCGTAACAACGCCCTGCTGGTCTTCGATACCCGCGCCAATATCCGCGAGATCCGCGCGGCCATAAGGGAGCTGGACGTCGAGACCTACCAGGTGAACATCCAGGCCCAGATGATCCAGGTGGATGCGGACGCCCTGCGGGAAGTGGGCGTGGACTGGCAATTCGGGGTGGGGGGCGGAAAACTCGGGCCCTTGCTGAACACTCCGGGCAAGCTGCCTACCACCGTCAGCGACTTCAGCATGGTAGGAACCTCGAACCAAAGCGCGCAATCGTCGTCCGCCACTTCCAGTTCCAGTTCGAGCGGATCGACGGGAAGCAGCGGGACCGGGACCACCGCGGGATCCATCGTGGGCGGAGTGGCCGGGGCCACCACCCAATTGGCCTTCGGGCTTTTGAACGGGAACCTGGCGTTGGCGGTGGCCAACCTCGTCTCCAACCTCCATGGCGAAGTGCTCGCCAAGCCGCAAATCACCACCATCGACAATACGGAAGCCAAGATTTTCATGGGCGAGCAGGTTCCCATCCGCGTGCTGGACGCCACCGGCCATCAGGCCATCCAGCTGCAGGACGCCGGCACCTCGCTGACGGTGACCCCGCACGTCACCGCCGACGGGCGCGTGCTCTTGGATCTCAATCCGGAAAAGAACTCCTTCCGCGTCGATCCCAGCGCGGGCACCATCCTGCAGAAGCAAAGCGCAAAGACCACGGTGGTGGTGAACGATGGCGAGACCGTGGTGATCGCGGGCCTCACCACCAAGGAAGAAACCTCGACGGAGACGGGGGTGCCTTTGCTGAAGGACATCCCTTTGCTGGGCTACCTGTTCAAGCACACCGCCAACTCCACCCGTAAACGCGATCTGATCGTCTTCGTGACCCCGCATATCGTGGCGCAAGCCAACCGCGGTGACGAGATGGCCAAGAACGACCTAAGGGATCTGAAAGACGGCGAAGGGGTGTATGGGGATAATGCTCCCGCTTCAACGCCCGCGTCCGCGCCTAAGTCCGATGTCAAGAAGGCCGCGGTGGATGCCCCGCCGCCCCCTGGCAAGCCGGACTATCCTTAGGCCCGATGCGGGCTATCCCTAGAGCCTAACGAACCTATTTTCCCGGGTCGCTTCGCAAGCGTAGGCTGAAGCGGCCGTCGCGCTTCTTCAGGACCACCGCGCGCCCGAACACCCGTTCCAGGTTGGCCTCCGTCAGGCACTCCCGGATCTTCCCGAATCCCACCGCCCGCCCCTTGCGCAGCATCAGCGCATGGGTGAAATCGGGCAAGATCTCTTCCACGTGATGGGTGACGTAGAGGATGGCGGGGCCGGCAGGCGCGCGCATCAGGGCGGACAAGCGTTCCAGGAAGCCTTCCCGCGCCACGGGATCGAGGCCGGAGGCCGGCTCGTCGAGGATCAAGATGCCGGGCTTTACCATCAAGGCCCGCACGATGGTGGCCATACGCCTTTGTCCCTGGCTCAATTGGGCGAAGCGCCTTTTCATGAGATGCCCGATTCCGGCGGCCCGCAGGAGGCGGCGCGCCCGCAAGCGGTCGGCGGCCGAGGGTTGGTCGAAACGCAGCCCCACGGTGCCCACGCAACCGGACCAGGCGATCTCCTCGACCGTCTGCCAGGCCGGGAATTCGGGCTCGATATCGTTGCCCACCCAGCCGATCACGCGACGGAGGTCGGTGAGATCGCTCTCGCCGAACTTATTCCCCAGAACGCGGATCTCGCCTTCCTGCGGCCATAGGAACCCTTGCAGCATCGCCAACAGGGAACTTTTGCCGCTGCCGTTGGGGCCCAGGAGCACCCAATGCTCCCCGCTGCGGATGGAGAGTTCGATGTCCTTCAGGACCAGACGCTCTTCGCGGCGCAACTCGATGCCGCGCAGCCCCACGATTTCCCTATTCGATTGCGGGCCCTTGCCCGCCGCGCGCTTCGGCATGCGTCTTCGCCTCCAGGTTGCGGAACGATGTTATAATTCCGCGAGGTGATCAAGTTTTCGCGTCCTCTCTTCTTCCCGTCTCTTCATAAGGCCCCGCTCCTGGTCTTGACTGCCGCGGCCGCTTTGACCCTTGCCGTCACCCGGCCTTGCGCGGCCGGAACGGACGGCCTTCCCGCGTCCGCGTCCCCGGCCCCCGCTTCCGCCTATGGATTGATTTGGCTGGACGTGGACCCCGGCCCCGCCGAGGTCGCCTTGGACGGGGATTTCCTGGACGCGGGCGTCTGGCTCATCTCCGTTTCCCCCGGGCCACACGAGGTCCGCATCCGCAAAACGGGCTTTCGCGAGTACGCGGGCCGCGTTTCGGTTCCGCCGGGAGGAAGCGTGCACCTCGACGTGCGCTTGCAACCGGGCGCCGCGGGCGACTCCTGATCCGATTCGTTTCGAATCGGCCCGATCCGGCCCCGGCGGGCCCCGATTCCAGGCTCCGCACCGGCTTTTTGGGTATAATTCCGATCGGGCATTCGTCGTGGAGGTTTCCGATGTCCAGAGGCATGCGCTTAATGATCATGATGCTGGTCGTCGCGGGAATAGTCACGATGATGATGCAATGCGCGAAACGGACCATGACCCATCACCGCGCCGCGCCGCCTTCACCGCAAGACGGCACCGCGCCGGGCCAGCCTGCGGCGCCGGGATGAGCGGATCATGAACCGCTTCTTCGCCCCCGGGGGCGAATTCTCGCTCATCGAGGCTTTATTCGACGCATCCCATTTCGCCAAGGATGGCCATGGCCTGGGCGACGACGCCTATCTGCTGGAAGCCGGCGGGGAGACCTGGGCCGTATCCGCCGATGCGAGCGTGGAAGGGATCCATTTCCGCCTGGATTGGACCACGCCAGAAGCGGCCCTCGAGAAAGCCCTGCTGTCCAATCTCTCGGACATCAACGCCACGGGCGGCCGCGCTTCCCTGGTATTCCTCACCTTGGGGGCCCTGAAATCGTGGGATGCCGCGCAGGTCGCCCGCCTGAAGGAAACTTTGGCGCGCCTGGAGGCCCGGCATGGATTCCGCGTGGCGGGCGGCGATACCGTGCGCAAGGAGCAGGAAATTTTTTTCGCCTTCACGGTCATGGGCAGGATCGCGGGCCGGCCCTTGCTTCGATCCAACGTTCGACCGGGTCATCGCCTTTACGTCAGCGGGCCGTTGGGGCGTTCCGCGGCCGGATTGGCCTTATACCAGGCTGGCAAACGGCCGGGCCAGGATCCGGCCTTTGACCGCTTCTTGACCGCGCACGATCTTCCCCGGCCGCCTTTGGCGCTGGGGCCCGCGTTGGCGGCCTTGCCTGGCCCGGTGGCGGCCATCGATCTCAGCGACGGGCTTTCCTCGGAGTTGGCCCACCTTTCCCGGCAGTCGGGTTGCAGGCTGTCGGTGGAATGGGGTAAGCTTCCTTATGACGATGGCCTGGAACGGCTTCCCGGAGGCGGACGCTGGCGCGATTGGGTGCTCCATGGCGGAGAGGAATACCAATTATTGTTCTCCGGCGACTTCCCGCCGGAAGACCTCGCGCGGCTTTCCGTGCACGCGGAAATCCGGGAGATCGGGTCCGCGCGCGCGGGCGAAGGCGTAGGTCTCGTGGACGAATCGGGAACCGAAAGGGAATTGGAGGCCGCGGGCTGGAGCCATTGAGCTCCGGGTGCGGCAAGCGCCGATGAGCATCCAGCAGGTTAAGCGGAACAAACGTAAGGTAGGCGAAATCCTGCTGGCACAAGGTTATATCAACCAGGCGCAGCTCGATCACGCCCTGGAGCAGCACGCCACCACCGGCATCAGCCTGGGCACCGTGCTGGTGAAGCTCGGCTTCATCGACGAGGATACCCTGAACGCGGTGCTGGGCAAGCAGCTCGAGCTCAGCTATCGCAAGCGCATCGGCGATCTGCTGGTGGAGCAGGGTTATATCACCCAACAGCAGCTCGCCAACGGCCTGGCCCAACAGAAAACCATGGCCATGCCCCTGGGGAAATGCCTGGTCAAGCTCGGCTACATCGAAGAGACCAAGCTTCTCGACGTGCTGGCGGCCCAGCTCGATCTCCAGCACATCAACCTGGAAAACTTCAAGTTCAACCCCGGCATCACCCGGCTGATCTCCGAAGAGATGGCCCGCTCGTACAAAACCATTCCGCTCTACGAGAACAACGGCGTGCTCACCGTGGCCATGGTGGATCCCACCAACCTGCGCTCGCTGGACCATATCAAGTTCAAGACCGGCAAGGACGTGGAGCCTGTGATCGCCACCGAGGCCGAAATCACGGTGGCCATCGGGCGGGCTTATGCGGGGGGCAAGGAGGCCCTCAGCGATCTCATCGGCGGCGAGGAGGACAAGGATCTCGTCCTGGAGGATACGGACAAGCGCAAAGAGGAGGATGAAGGCCTCACCGGGGACGAAGAGGGCCGGCAGATCATCAAGATCGTCAACCTGATCGTCAGCGAAGCCATCCGCCTGGGCGCCTCGGACATCCATTTGGAACCGCAAGAGCGGAACATGCGCATCCGCTACCGCATCGACGGCGAGCTGATGGAACAGAATCCCATCCCGGCCCGCATCATGGTTCAGATCGTTTCGCGCCTCAAGGTGCTGGGCGGGATGGACATCGCCGAAAAGCGGAAGCCCCTGGACGGCCGCGCGCATATCAAGTACCGCGGCAATGAGGTCGATTTGCGCCTTTCCACCTTCCCGACCCTGCTGCGCTCGCGCGGCGTGGTGGAGAAGATGGTGATCCGCATCATCGATCCCAACCAGGAAGTCGCCACCATCGATAAGATCGGGTTTTCGCCCTCGGTGTTCCCGAGTATCGCGCGCCTGATCGAACTGCCCGACGGAATCATCCTGACCACCGGTCCCACGGGCTCGGGCAAATCCAGCACCCTATACGCCTTCGTCCAGAAGCTGGCTTCGCCATCGGTGAACGTCGTTACCATGGAAGACCCGGTCGAAAAGAACATCCCGGGCATAACCCAAGGGCAAATCAATAACCTGGCCGGCTTCACCTTCGCGGCCGGCATGCGCGCTATCCTGCGGCAAGACCCGGACGTTATCATGCTGGGCGAGATGCGCGACAAGGAGACTTCGGAGATGGCCATCCAGGCGGCCCTCACGGGCCATCTGGTAATCTCCACCTTGCACACGAACGATGCCGCCGGCGCTTTCACGCGCCTCCTGGACATGGGCGTCGAGCCTTTCCTGGTCACCTCGTGCGTTAAGGGCGTGCTCGCGCAGCGGCTGGTGCGACGCATCTGCGAGAAATGCCGCCACCAGGTGGAGGTGCCCGACGTGGTTCTGGAAGGCATCGGCATCCGCCCGGGAACGCCGTTCTTCCAAGGCAAGGGCTGCCAGAACTGCAACAACACCGGATACCGGGGTCGTTTGGCACTCTTCGAGCTGCTCATCCCCGACGAGCACCTGCACCATATGATCCTGGAACGGAAGTCCAGCGAAGAGATCAAGCTATACGCCATCCGCCAATTGGGGATGGCCACGCTCCGCCGCGATGGCCTGGAGAAGGCCCTTGCCGGCCAGACCACCATCGAGCAGGTCGTAGCGGTCTCGCAGTCCGAGATGTGAAAACCCCGCTCCGCTTCCCGGCCTGGGCCGCCGCCCTTCCTTTGCTCGCGGCCTATGCGGCTCTCAAGCTTTCCTTCGGCATCCTCATCTGCGATGACGCCTATATCACCCTGGCCCACGCGCGGTCCTGGGCCTCCGGCCTCGGGCCCATCATGTCCGCCCTGAATCCGGTTTGCGCCACCAGCACGCCCCTGCATACGGCCTTGCTCGCGCTGGCGGGCCGGGTGTTGGGCGGAGGGAATTACCCTGGGTATGCGTACGGTATCAATGCGGTTTGGGATCTCGTCGGTTGCTTTTATCTCTATCGCCTGGCGCGCTTCGGCCGGAAACTCTCCGGCCCCTGGCCTTGGCTATGCGTAGCCGCCTACGCGTTCTCCGTCAACGCCCTGGCCGTTTCGGCCTCGGGGATGGAGACGCCCATGTACGTCGCGTTGGCGTTGGCGGGAACCTGGTACGGACTCTATGCGGAACGCGCCGGTTACGCCTTGGCCCTGGTGGCCCTCCTCGCCCCGCTGGCGCGGCCCGAAGGCGCCCTTCTGCCCGGCGTCCTGATCCTCGCGCGCGCTCTCGGCTTCGCCCGATCCCCAAGCCCTTCCGCCGCGCGTTCTTCCGGCCCGGGTCCCGGCTTCCGGCTCGATCGGGATTCTCGCATGGCCGCGGCGGCCGCGGCTTTGGGTCTCTGCCTTTTCTTCGCCTTCAACCTTTACGCCTACGGTCATGCCTTACCGCATTCCATCGTGGCCAAGCGGGCCGAAATCCATGTCGGGCCCTTAGAGGGTTTGCGCGCTTGGGTATTGAATGTCTTTTTCAAGGGGCCCTGCTTCGGAGGGACCCGAACCGTGGCCGTGGCCAATCTGCTGATCCTGGCCGCGGCGGCTTCCGGTTGGCGCCGCCGAGGTAACATGAGCGTTACGGTAACCGGCGGGAATGCCCAGGTAAGCGGGCGGATTCCCTGGGCGCTCCTCGCTTGGCCGGGGGCCTATTTCCTCTTTTTCATGGCGACGGGGGCGAGTTACGTCCTTTTCCCATGGTACTTCCTGCCCGTCCTGCCCTTCCTGATCCTAATCGTGATCGAGGGCCTGGCGCGCCGGATGGAAGGCGTGCCACCTTCCGCGGCGTGGGCCCTCTTTTTCGGCTTCCTAGCGTACGTGCCGGCCCAGACTTTCCGTCAGCAATTGCCGGCGAAGCATCGTCTGGCAGAGGCCGGGCGCGAAGGCCGTTACCATGAGGCGGCCCGCATCGTGGATTCACTGGCCGTCCCCGGCCGGCCGGCCATGGTCATGATCGACGAGGTAGGGGCGATCGGCTATTGGTCGCATGCGCGTATCCTGGATATGCATGGTCTGCTCTCGCCCGAGGCCCTGCCCTATCTGGGGCCTCCCGAAGGCAATTGGTTGCGCATGGCGAAATTGCAAGATCGCATGGATCCCGAATGGATCGTGGGCTTGAGGCTCGTTAAGGACGAAGGCTTGCTGAATCCCGGCGAAGACGGATTCTACGCGGGTTACGCCCCGTTCCGGGTTCTGCGCTTGGCGAAGCATCCGTACAACCTGGAGATGTGGCGGCGCCTGCCGCCCGATTGACGGCAGGCCCCGATGGGGTCAGGCCTGCGGGGCGGCCTTCGGCGGATGCCGGCCCCGGGGAAAGCGATGCCGCGGGATCAGATCGCGCCCCAACAGGAAGGCCATGAAAATGGTCAGGGGTATGGTAACGATGACTCCGAAGCCGTAGGAGACGAGAGCTCCCACCACGTTGATGGCGATCAGGACCGCCAAGAAGGCGATCGCCTTGCCCCATGCCACCGGCCCGATGAGCGCCGGCAGATGGCTTTCCTTCTCGTCCTTATCCCTTTCGTCGTCCATGGGTACCTCCTCGCGTCGGGTTCGGCATCGGGTTCAACCCTTACGCACGAGCAGGCTGGACATATCCTCAGCATGCTCCTCTTCGGTGGCCAGGATCTCTTCCATCAACCTGCGGGTGGTGGGATCCTTGTCCGTCAGGTACTGGATGATTTCCCGGTAGCTGTCGATGGCGATGCGTTCCGCCACCAGGTTCTCCTTGATCATGTCCTCCAGGGAGCGGCCCTCGATGTATTCGGCATGGCTGCGTTCGAGCAAGGTGGCGGGATTGAGGTCGGGTTCGCCCCCCAACTGGACGATTCGCTCGGCGATCTGGTCGGCGTGCTGCAACTCCTGGGTCGCATGTTCCAAGAATTCGGCCTTGGCGGCTTCGGAGTTGGGGCCCGAGGCCATGAAATAATGGCGGCGGTACCGCAGATTGCAGACCACTTCCGTGGCCAAAGCCTGGTTCAGTAGCTTGAGTACGGCCTCGCGATTAGCGGAATAGCCTTTGGTCACGGCGCCGTCGTCGATACGCTGGCGGGCCCTCTCGCGCAAAGTGCGCACGTCGGTCATGGTGGCGTCGGCCATTCTTCCTCCTGGAATGTTGCGGGCAGGCCCAAAAGGGGACCCTCTCATGCCGAAAATACTTTTCCAGGCCGGGGGGTGGACTTATTTCGCGGAGGCCGGATTCCCGCGTTTTACCGCCGGTTTCGGGACGGTTTTCGCAGCCGGCTTGCGAGGGGGTTTGGGGCTGGCGAGGACCAGGGGCCGCACCGGGGGCAGGAGATTATCGATCACGATCCATTGCTTGCGTTTGGCCACGCGGAAATTCTTCGACTTTTCCACCGATTCCGTGGCCTTGATGGCCGTGGCCGGGATCTGGGTGAGCAAGTCCAGGGGATAAGCGTACTCGACGGCGCGAGCGGTCTTGCCGTTGAATTCGACGTGTTCCACCGGCCAACAGGAAATCCCGGAGGCGGCCTGGGTGAAGGCGGAGTCCTTGCCCATCACCGCGAATACGACTACGCGCGCATCCCGCTTGTAAGCCGCTTCTTCGAAGTCCTTATCGTTCCAGGCCACTTCGATTTCGCTGCGGTTCCAGCGTCCCTTGACAAGGCCATCCACGCGCACGGTGGCTCTGCGGCCGTCGCCGAACAATCCGCCGGAGACGCTTGCCACCGTGCCGGCGACGACCAGGCTAGCATGGGACATCAGCCACGCATAGCTACGCGGCTGCAAATCGGCGGCGCGCGGGGCCCCGAAGGCGAGGGCGAAGGTAGCGAGGAAGAGGGCGGCCAGGCGGTACATGATCCGAATGATAACCGCGCGGAGGCGAGCCGGCATGGGGCTGACTTCCGTTTCGGGGAAGGATTCCCGGGAGCGAGGGTCCCGGCCGCGGACCACAGCCTATTTCGTATCCGGACCGTAGTGCGTTTTGCGATCCCACTCGGCCCAGGTCCGGAAGGCGGCTTTCGCCTCTCTCGCCGACATTCGCGTCATGGGCATTTTGCGGCTTCGCGCGGGGCGCTTGATTTCCTCGTACAAGAAGGCGTCCCCGAAGCCGATGGCCGCCGCGTCGGCGCGGGTGTTGGCGAAGACGATGGCGTCGACGCGGGCCCAATAGGCGGCCGCCAGGCACATGGGGCAGGGCTCGCAAGAGGTGTACAGCACGCAACCGTCCAAATGGAAACGGCGCAGGCGGCGGCCGGCGGCGCGTATGGCGACCACTTCGGCATGGGCGGTGGGATCGTTCTCGGCCAAAACGCGGTTGTGCCCCCGGCCCACGATTTTTCCATCCCTTGCCACCACCGCTCCGAACGGCCCGCCGCGGCCGTCCTTGAGCCCATGGGCGGAAAGGGCGATGGCCTCGGCCATCAGCTCGCGCGGGGTTTTGCCCGGGGGCTTCGGCCTTGGGGATCGCTTCACTTGAGCTTCGCCAGGCGGAGGGAGAGCGGCCATCGTACTTTGCGGCGCCGGGCCGGATCGCCCCAGGCCGCCGCCATCTCTTCGCGCACCAGGGCCACGGGATCTTCCCCTTTGGCCTTGCGATAATACTGCACCGCCGACCAGGTCCCGAAATAATCCAACAGTTCGGGCAAATCCCATTCGGTTTCCATGGCGAACTCCGGCGCCGCCAAAGCGGGAAAGGGCAGGTCCAGGGAGCGGTAGCCGTTCTCGACATGCGACCGCTCGGGCGGCCAATACGGGCCCACCAGGCCATGGTAAAGCCGGAAGTAGGCGCGATCGAAATCCGGGGTAACCTGGCAGTTACCGTAGCACCAGGCCGCCAGGACCGCGCCCGGCCTGGCCACGCGCGCGGCTTCGGCGGCGAAGGCGGGCAGATCGAACCAGTGCAGGGCCTGGGCCACCGCCACCAGATCCACGCTGGCGTCGCGCAAGGGCGCGCGTTCGGCGGCGGCCGCGGCGTAAAGCAGGCCGGGGGCCCGCCGGGCTTTGGCGATTTGGGAAGCGCTGGCATCCGTGGCGATCACCGCGCGGAAGCGCGCCGCCAAGGGACGCGAAGCCTGGCCGGAACCGGCCCCGCATTCCCACGCCGTCCCCGGTTCGGCGGGAAGGGAAGCCAGGTAATCGAACAGGGATTCGGGATAGGTGGGACGGGCCTTGGCATAGCCGGCCGCATGCCCGGAGAAATGATCCTTGAAGGCGGGGAGGTCGCTCATGCGCCGGATTCGCGATCCAAAAAATAACGCGCCCGAGCCAGGGCGGCTACCGTCAGCGATTCCGTGAGTTCGCCTTCCATGGCCATCCGCCAGGCTTCCCGGAAATCCAGGGCTTTCACCGCGAGTTGCTCATCCCCGTCGGGATCCTGCGGTCCGGGGGTAAGATCGCGCGCAAGGTACAAGTGGCCGATCTCGTCGGTGCAGGCGTTGGACAGTTCCAGGCTTCCGAGGTAATCCCAACGGCCGGCCGCGTAGCCGGTCTCTTCCCGCAATTCGCGCTTCGCCGAATCCAGAGGTTCCTCGCGGCCTTCCGGGCAACCGCCTTCGGGAAGTTCCCAGAAATAGCGATCGAAGGGATAGCGGTGCTGGCCCACGAGGATGACCCGGCCTTGGGCGTCGATGGGCACCACGGCCACCGCGATGTTCTTGAAATGGACCGTCCCGTAGATGCCGGGGGATCCGTCCGGGCGGAGGACGTCGTCCTCGCGCACGCGGATCCAGGGATTATCGTAGACCTCCCGGCGACGGAGCCGGGTCCATGGGCCTATTTCTTCGGGGGAAGCGCCTTCCATAAGCGGGAAATATACTCTCCGCCATGGCCTGCATTGCGCAAGGGCGCCAACCAGCCGGTCTTGGGGAGCTTCGCCATAACGGTCGGGGCGCGGCGTTCGAGGGACATCGGAAGCCGGGAAGGCATACCGGCCGTAGTCTGCGCGGGAAGGCTCATCTTCGCGAGGGAACCCGCCTTCGCTAGCGAATCGACGTTCGCGAAACCGGTTCCCGTTACGCAACTCATAAGATCAGCCAGACCAGCCCCTTCGGGGCAAACGGGATCCTTTTGGCTTAGGCCGAAATCCATGCTGAGGGCGCAGGTGCTCGTCTTATACGAATAGGCAGTGTGCAGGGAATCCCCCTGGTTGGAAAAGTCGATGGTGGCGGTCTCGCCCTTTCCGTTCTTGAAAATGATTTCCTTGCACGTGTTCTTGGTTACGATAACGGTGCTGTCCGTGGAGAATTCGTCGGAGAAGAGGTAGCCGAGATAATCCCCTGCGCAGGTTTCCGCGGTGACGGCTTCCGTGGCCTGGGTAGCGCTGATGGTATACACGGCGGTTATGGACTCGTATGGGCTGTCCCCGCCGGTGGTGTCGCTCGTGCACCCGGTCCGTAAATCGGCGGGCAATAAGGCATTGGGATCGACCAATGTCCACGTTCCGACGATGTCGGAGGCCGTGCCGGTGAACATCGGCCCGGTGCAATCCCCCGCCGCCCAGGTCCAAAGGTTGCCGTCGCGAATCACGTAGGAGGAGGTATCATCCGTGGTGTCGCGCAGGATCTTGGTGCTGTTCCCCGAATCGCAGTAGACGTCTACGAATTCCGTGACGATGGTTTTATTGACGTGATCGATGGCGATGACCTTTTGGACCAGGTTGCCGGTGAGCTGGACTCCTACGTCGCTGGTTTGGCTCAGGTAGATGTAGACGTCGGTTTCGGTTTCCGCGGAGGGCTCGTAAGTGCGGGTGCGGTATCCGGTCTTGGAAATCTCCAAGGTGGCCGCGGCGGCCTTGGCCAGGGCGGCGATGCGCGGCGTCGCGGAAGAGGCGCCGCCCGCCGGCGAAGCGATGCCGGGCGCGAGCACGGCCTTCCAGGTGAGGGTTTGATCCGCGGTAGTGAGGCGTAAGATGACCACGCCCGCGTGCGGCAGTCCGGCGGGCAGCGGAAGGGCGTTGGCTCCGGCGGCCAGCTTCACGTCCGAAGCGGAGAAGGCGCGACGGCCATCCGTGCCCAGCCATTCCAAGCGCGCGGGAACGGCGGAAGGGCTGCGCACGATCAAGGATCCCCGGCGATACGTCAGGGAGAAGGCGCCGGCGCCCATTCCCGGGTTCCGTATCGCGATGGCCTTGGTGAGATCGAAGGCTCCATCGGCATCCGTGGTCACGCAAGAGGTCGGATCCGATTTGATGCAGACCTGGGCCCCGGCGATGGGATTCTCGAGCTTATCGAGGACGTTGCCGGATATGTCCAAAGCGTGGAGGGGAAGGGCTATGGCGAAGGCGAGCGCGGCGGGAATCGGGACTGGTCGCATGCGGATTTCCTTTCGGGGTCGGCGAGGTGGCTACGGGTGGCCCTAAAAATGGCTTATTTCGGAATGCTACACCAGGGCAAATAGGAATGCGATACCGGCACGATGGATCCCGGAAACTTGCCGGTTACTGGCCGAACCCCGAGGTCCGCACGCAGGCTTGCCACGTGGTATCCGCCAATACGACCCCCGACTGCGTTTCCGGGCAAACCTTCGGCGCCGTCGTGTCCAGGATCAGAGGCACGCCCGCGGAGACGCAGGTCTTGTCCCCGTAAGCGAAGGAAACCTGCAAGGAATCCGCCGATGCCGGATACGAATAAGTCGCGGCCTCGTTCCTGGAATTCTTCAGAACCACTTCCTGGCAGGTGTTCTTGACCAGCATGAGATGCCCGTTCTGCCCGTCCAAGGTCGTCGGATCCCCGATGAGCTGGTTGCCCAGGCAAGCGCGGCGGCGGATGCGGATGGTCAGGGAATCGGATTTGAGATCGATGTCCCAGCCGCCGCCTTCGTTCAGGAAGAACAGGTTCGGCACGCTGGTGACCAGGGAATCCTTGCTGGGATCGCATGTCATCGGGAAAAGGCCGGACGGCAGCGGTACCAGGCCCTGCGATTTCCATTGGCCGTACAGGCCATCCCCGTCCTTGGCGAGCGCGACGCCATAGCAGTTGCCCGCCGGGATATACCATTTGCCGCCTTTGATCCAAATGGGAAGGGAGGATTGCGCCTCCTGGGACACGGGTGCGGATCCGTTGCAACCGGGCTCGGCATAGGCGTAATGCAAAAGATGGTTGGCGCTGTCGATGTCCAACAGGCGGGCGCGGATCAGGCCCGCATACGGCAGGCCGGTATCGCCCTCCGCCGCCATGCGGATGATGGCGGTATCCAAGTCCTTGCGAGGACGGAAGAGGGCGGCCTGGTATCCCGATTTCGTGATCGTGAAGGCGTGCAGGTTGGCGGTGGCGATCTTCCCGAGAACGGATATGCGCGCCGGATTTCCGGGATCGCTAAGGACCGGGAAGGCGTAACGCTCGTGTTCCGTCTCCAAGCGGAAAAAGGCCAGCCCCGCGGATGGCCCGCGCCAGGGAACCGGGTTGGGTCCCGCGTGCAGGGAAAGGAAAAGCGCGGGACCGATGCGACGTCCGTTCGTCGCGAAGCGCTGGAGGCGGACTTGCGCCGGCTGGGGGGCGTCGATAACCAAGGAACCGGCCCGGACCGAGAAGGAAAGCCCGGGCGCGTCGGAGGGCGCGGGGCGCAAGGACACCGTTGGGGAGAATACGGATTTGCCCTGGGAATCGGTCGTCTGGCATTGGCCAGCATCTTCCTGCAAGCAGATGCTGGCTCCCGGAATGGCCTGCCCCATTTTATCGGTCAGGATGAATTGCACTTCGAGCGCCCGGACCGGCCGCGCGAGCGTGGCGAAAAAGATGAAGGAAAGCGTTACCAGACCACGGTATAGGCGAAGCGATGCGGACCTGGGGTTCAAGGGTCCCTCCCGGGATTAATGCCCTTAACTATACCACGCGGCGGCCCGATCTGGGAGTCCGGGAGGCCCTTAGTAGGCGCGTGAGCGGGCCCAGTCCGCGCGGGCGCCCCGGCGCTGTCCCAGGAAGAGGACGGTCTCGGCGACGGCCCATTCTTCGGCGGGCAGGTCGAAGGGATGGCCGGCTTCCCCGGCCAATTCCCGCTGTTCGACCACGCTATCGTAGAAGAAGGAAAGGGCTTGGATCAGATCGATGAGGGAACGGGCGGAATAGCGGCCGGATTCGGCCTGCTCCTCGATGAAGGATTGCACTTGCCCGGGCCGGAGCCTTTCGGGCTTAAGGGTATGGCGGGCCAGGAAGGGCGAAAGCGCCCGCGTCCAGCGGACCCTGCGTTCCGGCTCGATGCCGCGGCGTTCCAGGGCGGCATCGAACCGGTTCATCCAATACTGTATTTGGGCGGATTCGACATGTATTTGGGCGCGTAACACGGCGGTCGCAAACGGTACCATACTCACCTCCCGGGTTCGTCCCCCAATGTCGATCATTAGACGTCCGAAGACGATGATTGGTATCACGGTCCTGCGCCGCCCTGTGAGGCTGCTCACAGAGCGGCGCGGAACATCGATGCACCTGAATGAAAAGGCACTCTTAATTTTATGCCGATGCAATCGCGTGCGGGACTAGGCGTGGATCGCGGCAAGGCCGGAAAGGGCGGGACCGGGTCTCCGGTTCGCCGAGTTGCGAGCACAGCCTGGACCCTGCCTGCCATCGATGGCGCCAAAGTGTCCGCAGGGTCTTCGACGAAGTAAAGCCATCCCCGAACCCTCCGAGCGCGGCTATTGAGGATCCTATCCATAGGAGCCTCCGCGAGGAGGAGCGGTACGCAAGCGAACCCACACTGAGACCAGCAGAGCATCCCCGGACGCGCCCGGACCGAACTCAGCCGCATCCCCGCCAACCCCCGATTTCTATCTTGACCCTCTCGATGCAATCCCTCCCCGATCTCAAGCCTGCCGACCTGAATCCGCCCCAACTCGAAGCCGTCACCTACGGCCCGGGGCCGCAATTGATCCTGGCCGGCGCCGGATCCGGCAAGACCCGGGTCTTGACGTATAAAATCGCGTGGTTGATCCGCGAACGGGGCTTAAGGCCATGGGAAATCTTGGCGGTCACTTTCACGAACAAGGCCGCGCAGGAAATGCGCCTGCGCATCGCGGGACTCATCGGCTATGCGGGCAATCTGCGCTGGGTGGGGACCTTCCACAGCATCTGCGCACGGCTGCTGCGATTCCATGCCACCCGGCTCGGCTATACGGCCAACTTCTCCATCTTCGACACGGATGATCAGAAGCGCTTCATCAAGGCCGTCCTGAAAGCGGAAAAACTCGAAGACGTCGTGCGCTTCTCCGCGGATGCGGTGCGGCACTACATCAGCCGGCATAAGAACCAGGGCGTAACGACCGATCAGGCCAAGCTGGAGGCGGAAGACACTTGCGATGAGCGCATGGCGCTGCTGTACCACAAGTACAACCAGGAACTGATCAAGAACAACGGGATGGATTTCGACGACCTGATTTTCCTCGCCATCCGCTTGCTGGAGTCTTATCCCGAAATCCGCGAGGTATTCAGCTCCGGCTTCCGCTACGTGCTCATCGATGAGTACCAGGACACCAACAAGGCGCAGTACAAGCTGATCCGCCTGCTGGTGGGCTCCCACCATAACCTGGTGGTGGTGGGCGACGACGATCAAAGCATCTACGGCTGGCGCGGCGCGGATATCGGCAACATCCTCAGCTTCCGGAAGGATTTCCCGGAGGCGAAGGTGACCAAGCTGGAGCAGAATTACCGCTCTTCGGCGAACATCCTGGGCGTGGCGTCATCGGTCATCCGCAACAATAAGAACCGGATGGACAAGACCATTTGGACCGCCAACGAGCCGGGCGAGAAGATCGGTCTATTGGAACTGGACGACGAAATCCTGGAAGCCGCCTGGGTGGCCCGGCGCATCGGCGAGCAGGATGGGGGCAACCGCTTCAAGCCCGGGGATACGGCGGTTTTCTACCGCACCAATGCGCAGTCGCGCGTTCTGGAAGATGAATTGCGGAGGCAGCGCATCCCCTACCTGATCGTCGGCGGCATCCGCTTCTACGAACGCAGGGAAGTGAAGGATTTGATGGCTTACCTGCGCGTGCTCTCCAACCCGCAGGACAGCGTCTCGCTGGCGCGCATCATCAACGTGCCCAAGCGCGGCATCGGGGATAAGAGCATCCAGACGGCGGAACTGTACGCGGCGGAAATGGGCATCGGCCTGTTCGATGGCCTGCGCCAGGCCCGCTCCAGCGGCCTGTCGGATGCAGCGGCCAAGCGCATCCTGGAATTCGTGGCCCTGATCGACACCTTGCGCGCGCTCGCGGCGAACGAATCCTTGCCCAACCTCATCGCCGAAATCATCAATCGTACCGGCTTCAAATCCCATCTCGAGGAAGAGGGGACGGAAGAGGCCTTGGATCGCCTGGCCAACGTCGAAGAACTCGTGGCGGCGGCCCAGGATTTCCTGCGGCGCCGTTCCGACAACGCCCTCGAGTCGGCGCGCGATCCGGACGCGGACGAAGCGGACCGCTTTCAGCGCGCGCTCGAACTGAAATTCCCTTTGCCTTCCCGGGAGGATGCGGGTTCGGCAGCGGGCGAATCCGTCGCCGAGACCGGGGCAGGTTCCGAGGCTCTTGATTTCTTCGGGGACGCCCTGCCCGGAGGTAACCTGTCTGCTACCTCCGGCGGATCGGGCCCGTCCGGCGCGCGTACGGGCCGGTTGGAAGATCTCGAGCTGTTCCTCCAGGAGATCTCGCTCCTGGCGGATACCGATGGGCTTAAAGCTTCGCAGGAAGCGGTGACGTTGATGACGGTGCATAGCGCCAAGGGGTTGGAATTCCCGCGCGTGTTCGTGACCGGCTTGGAAGACGGGCTCTTCCCGATGCTACGGGAAGGGGATGACGGGGACGTGGAGGAAGAGCGGCGCCTGTTCTACGTGGCGGTGACGCGGGCCCGCCAGCAATTGAACCTGACCTACGCCCGGCGCCGCCGCCGTTATGGCATGTATCAAGAGGCGGGAGGCTCGCGCTTTCTGGGTGAAATCGACCGGAATTACCTGGAAATCATCCGGCCGCGGCTGCCGCAAAGCCCTTTCGCGAAGGCGGCTAGCCGCGAAGAACGCTCCTGGGGCGGATTCGGGGGCGCGCGTGGCGGCTCCGGACCCTCTAGCGGCTTTGGGACATCGGGCGGACGAGGGAGCGACGACTTCGGGACGACCAAGACCCCGGACTACGAGGATTTCAGCCAAGAGCATGAGGACGGCTTCCGCAAGGGACAGCGCGTACGCCATGAAAAGTTCGGCGACGGGACCGTGGTGGCGACCGATGGGAACGGCGAATCCGCGCGGGTGCACGTCCTATTCGCGGATCATATCCGCCGGGTGCTGATGGTGAAGTTCGCCAAATTGCGCACGCTCGATCCCTGAAATTTATTAGCGAATAATTACATTCTCCGACCGCGATTAATCCTTCAGCGGATCGGAGTCCCATGCACCGTTCCACCATCCTCGCGAGCGCCGCCTTCCTTTGCGCTATCGCGGCCGCCATGGCCGTTCCCGCGACGCCAGTCGATACGGTTATCACGGCATCGCTGCCCGCGGCCGGCCGCCATGAAACCACCGTCACCCTGTCCCGCTGGGGCCGCTACAGCCTTCGCAGCGCGGGGGAACAACCGGTGGCGCTGTCGGTCTCCGATCGGCGCAACGGCCTTCTGCGGCGGGATGGCGAGCCGGGGCAGCGCCATGGCCGCATCGATCTTTTCCTCGACCTGGGGGAATACAAGCTGGCCGTGCAAGGCCCCAAGAAGTCCCCCGGTAACGCCACGGTTACGGTCTCCCCCTTCACGACGGCGCCCGGGGCCAAATCTTCCCGTCTCACGGCCTTGCGGGAGAACCGCATGGAACTGGACGATCTCCGGGAAGCCTCCTACTGGTTCGAGTTGCCGTCGGACAGCGTGGTATGGCTGGAATCGGCGGGGCGCAATCTGGCGGATATGGTCGTCTGGCGCGATGGCGAATGGCGCGTGCCCGTTTCGTTCCATCCTTTTACGGCCCGTCCCGCGGACGGTACCCCTTGGAAGGGCCTGGCCGGTGCGGTGCGGCTGCCTAAGGGATCCTATCGGGTGGGCCTGTACGGCGGCGAAACGCCCGCCTGGTCGGAGCGGGCCGGAGAGCATCCCGCTTTTCTGCGCATGGGACTGGAGTCCTTGGGGACCGGCGTCCGCGGCGCGCGTACGCTTCCGCCCCACGGCTTCGAGGAATTCCTTCTGGCTCCGGGAACCGCCGATGTCGTAGTGGAAGAAGCGGACAAGCAACGCCTGGCGGCGGAAATCACCCGCTTAGGCCCGGACTTAGCTCCGGCCGGCTGGATGGCCGGCGATTCCATTTTCGGGAAATCGTCGGCGCCGCGGATCCTGCTTCACCCCGGAGACGTGGCCGCCGGCCAAGGTTGGCGCCTCTTAAAAGTATGGGGCGCGCCCGGCCGCGCGTATTCCTTACAAACCTTCGGGCCTTGCGTCTGCGCGCTCTCGGGAAAGGCGGCGCCGGAATGGCAGGTTGTCTCGCAGCATAGCGGCAATCCCGAGGATCAGATCGGGGCCAGCGGCGTGGTGGTGAATCATAAGGACGGTTCCCTGGTGGCGGTGGTGGCGGATACGGTCGGCCCGAAGGAAGTCGCCCGCCGCTTCAATCTCCTCGGCCGCATGACCGCGTTCATTTGGATTCCGGAAGCGGGCAAGTATGCCTTCGCGCCGGGAGGCGCGCCCTATCGATGGACTTTGGGCCGCTACTTCCACTACCCGCCCGCCAATTACGCGCCGCCGGCGGTGAACGAGGGCGCGAAGACCTTGCAGCTCGACGCCGGCCTTCACCTTCTTACCTTGACCCCGCAGGAAAAAGGCATCGCCACCTTCGTCCTGGGCAAGTCCTCCGTAATGGGCGGGCTTGTCGCATCGGGTAAATCGGCGCTGGGAGCGGCGGACAATCGCGCCTGGGATCCGCCCCGGCCCGAAGTGCGCTTCCCCCGCATCGTATTGGCCAAGGACGCGGAGTACGACGTACGCATCAATTCCCAATTCCCGGAACTAGCCACGGTTTCGGCCCGTAAGTTGCCTCTGGATCCCGATGAGCCCGTGGCCCTGTGGCTGAAGGCGGGCGAACGCGCCGACCTTCCCTTGCATCTGGCGGGCAAAAGGATCCTCTCCGTGCGGGACGTGCGGGGCGAAGCCCTCCCCTTCGAAGCCGGAGGCCGCCCTGCCTCCGGGCCCCTGGAAGCTTCGGGTAACCTGAAGGTTACCCTCCTCACGGCTACCCCGGCGGGAGCCGGCCCGGCGCGCCTGGTTATCCTTTCAGCCTTGCCTCCCGAACGTTCATCCGATGGACCGGCGCCCGAATTCCCCGATGCCGCCCGCGCGGCCTTGCCCAAGTTTCCCTTGCTGGAAGCGGGCAAGCCCGCCTGGCTCGATCTGGATCGCGGCGGCGACCGCACCTATGCCTTGCGGGTGGCCCAGCCCGGCCTATATCGCGTGGAAACCACGGGCCGCCTGGAGACCGTTCTGCATCTGGCCGATCGCTTCCAGGAATTCGTCCGGGACGCGAAGGCCAACGGCGTGGGGCGCAACGCCCTGATCCTGGAATATCTGCTGCCGGGAGACTATCAACTCATGGTCCGCCCCGGAGGCCAATCGGCTGGGCATCTGGGTTTGTCCGCGGTCCGCAATGGATGGGTCGAAGCCGGGGCCTTGGAGCCCGGCATCGATAACCGCGCCTTCGTGGGCGCGTTTTCCGGCGCGGCCTACGGGCTGCATATCGCTTCGGCCCGTAGGTATCGTATCGAGTCGCAGGGCCTGAACGGAAGCCACTCCTTGCGGTTGGAAGATAAGGACGGATGGCCGGTGGAGCCCGCCGTGGCGGCAAGTCCGCTTACTTTGACCCTGGCCAAGGGCGAGTATCGGCTTTTCTCCCTGCCCGCCCCCCAGCCCGGCCGTCGCGTGGCGCGGCTGACCGCCCTGGCCGAGAAGCGCGCCATCAAGGGCAAGGGCCCGCATCCCCTGGCGCTCAACACCACTTTGTCGTCGACCTGGATGGACCCGGCCGCCAAGGGCCCGGGCGGCGATTCGTCAGCCGCTCCCGCGCTCGCTCCCGCCGTTTTCACCTTCTCCCTGCCGGCTCCCATCTCGGCCCGGCTTTACGTCAGCAACGGTTTCAGTGCGGCCCTCTACCGTAACACAAAAGATACCCGTAACCCTGGGGATACCCTGGGCCGGAAGGATACCGCCATGGCCGCCTGGACCGGCATCCGCAAGCTCCCCCTGCCGGCCGGGGAATATCGGATGCTCGTGGTTCCTGCCAAGAAACGAAACCTGGCCCCCTACCAGGTTTCGGTCGGCACCCGTAATCTCATTCCCGGCCTCGCCTTCGATCTCAGGAAGAAGGAGACCTTCGCGGTGGCCCTGGGCCGGCCCAGCATCGTCGAGTTCGGGAGCCAAGGGCTCCTCGACGTAACGGCTAAGTTACTGGATGCGGACGGCAGGACCGTTCTGGCCGCCAATGACGATGGGTACCTGGATTGGAATTTCTCCATCTCGCGCGCGCTACCGGCCGGGAAATATTTCCTGCGGGTGGAATCGGCCGAGCCGCGTTTCACCGCCACCACGGTGTTCATGCGCGCCCTGTCCGATACCGGAATGGACACCCTGGCGGGAGACGGCAAGGCCCGCGCGGTGGAACGTCGCTTGAACCGCAGGCTCGCTATCTTCCCGCTGGCCGAGGGATCCGGGGATGTGGTGGCCTGCGCGGCCCAAGGCATATCGCGCGTCGGGCTTTCCTTGGAGCGCGCCGTTTCCGGCGATATCTGGCTGCCCCTGGCCCAGGATGGCGGGCTCGCCCCCGCGGTGAGCGTGCCGCGCGCGCCGGGCGCGCGCTATCGGCTGAAGGTCTGGTCCGAGGCCAATGCGGATGATCCGATCACGGTAGGCTATCTGGCGGTCGCGTCCCGGCCGGTGGATGCCAAGCAAGCGGCGTCCGGCCTGACGGGACGGCCCGAGGACTTGGGGACGCAGCATCGCGCCTGGTTCAAGGTGGACTTAGGCAAAACCGCGCCGGGGCATTTCCGATCCGTTTCCGAACAGAATCCCCTGGGCGGTGTGGCGGTCGCAACGGCCTTGGACAGCGCCTTCGACGGCGGGGACGGGACGGAGTTCTCTTCCTTGTCCCGCTATGCCTGGATCGAATTGCGTTTCGAGCAAGCAGGCGGTTTCCGCGTGAAGCTGGAGCCCTTGGCCCTAGGTAACTTTCCGGTTACCCTATCCCTAGCCGGCGGCCGTCCGCGCGTGCTCGCGACGAAGCGGGCGGAGGGCGCGGCGGGCCTTTTGCGCGTCGAGGCCGATGGGGCCAATCCCCTGGCGGGACCGCTCGCCGCCGGGACCGGCCCGCGTTTCCAGGTGCGGGGCACGGAGGTTTCCCAGGCCGTATGGCTGGGGGATGCCGGAGCGGCCACGGCCGCCCTCCCGGGAGATCCCCAGGCCCTGGCCGTTTGGAACTCGGCGCCCGCGGGCGACGGCAACCGTCCGGCGGCCAAACTGTCTTGGAGCGAATTGCCGCTGAGCGATGGCGGCACGGTCGGGCCCGGCCTTTCGGCCTGGGCGCCAGGCAAGCCTTCAGCCCGCGTTCTGCATTTGCCCGGCGGCGGCATGCTGGCAAGGGTCACCCTTCCGCCCCAAGGAGCGGCTTTGCTCCGCCGGCCAGATGGGTCTCGCGATCTGGAGTGCGACTTCGATGGCGAGCCCAAAACGCGTGAGTATCGGGCCGAAGGCGGAGACCTTTACCTGATGGCCCTCGATGCCAAAGCCCATTTCGAAGTGGCTCTCTTCGAGGCGGCGAAAGGCGGGTCTCCCGGGCCGTTGGCCGAAGGCGCCGGGCGCGGTTTCGACTTCTCCGCCGAGGGACTGGAACTGGTTCCCGTGGGCGCCGCCAAGCCGATGGGACTCTTCTGTCGCGGCGCCGTAAAGACGGCCGCCTATGTGGGCGGCGACGGCAAGCTTTGGCCCGATCTGCCCGATGGCGGCACCGTGGGCCCGAGCGGGCTATTGGCCTTGCGCCACGGGCCCGGCAAAGCCCAGATCGATCTTTGCGACGCATCGTCGCCGGCGGCGGTGATGGCATGCAAATGGGCGGCCGGCCTGTCTCCTTCGGAAACGCAAAACCTGGCGCGATCATCGCTTTTGCCTCTGCGCGATCGCGTCAACTGGTTCGCCTTCGCCTTGCAGGATACCCAGCACGTGAACCTTTGCGCGCCTTCGCCTCTGGCGGCCATTCTGCTCAAGGACGGCGCGCCCTATCGGTACCAAGAGGCCTGGGAGCGCTTCAATTGGGACTTACCGCTGCCGCCCGGAAAGTACACCCTCGGCATCCGCCCCTTCGCGGGAGCGAGCTTGGAAGGCGCATCCTTGGCTGGCCTGTTCCGGCCCATCCCGACGGTCACTGAAAGCCGTCCTTTCACCGCCTTCCTGGGGTCGGGAGAGAGTCGCCTGCTGCGTTTCGATGTGGCCCGCAAGGCGGACTTCGGCGTTGGCTTGCGCATGGGTAGGGAAACCGTGGAAGCGCGCCTCTACGATGGCGATGGACGCGTGGTGGCGCAAGGAAAGCAGCAATTCGTGAAACTGATCCCCGGCGCCTACCATCTCTGGATGCGCGTGCCCGAGGGTTCGGAAGGCACGGAGGTGACGGCCATGGTGTTCGGGCAGGAGACCCCGCCCAATGAGCCGCCCGAGCGCTTGGTCAAATGGATCATCGATGGGGCGCAAGGGCCCCGGCCCGAGACCGCGATGGAGCAAGCGGCGGAGCCGGACCAGCAGAAGCCGGAATGGGAACGCCTGCTGAGGCGGGAAGCTTACGGAGGCGGCGAAGGGTCCCGCAGCGAGGGAACGGAAGGCGGCGAAGGCGCGGCCAATCCCGAAGGCGGCGAAGGAGGACAAGACGGCGAGGCCGCGGACGCAGGGGCGGGCGAAGGCGGCAGTGCGGAGGCCGGCGACGGCGCGGGCCAGGACGCCTCCGCCGGGGATGGACAAGGAGCGGGCGATGCGGGGAACGGGGAGGGCCAAGGTGAATAAACGATTCCTCATCGGGAGAAAAATCCCGGCCGGGTGGATGGGCCTCGCCTGCGCGGCCCTGGCCGTGGCGGCGGCGCCCGAAAAACGCGTCCCCTACGATTACCGGCCCGCCGACCTGGGGCAGGCGCGCCCGCAGGGCGGAGCCATGATCATGCCGGGATCCTTCCTGCGCGAGTACGATCCAATCACCATCCTTTATGGTCGGGATCTGAATCCCAAGGCCCCCGGCCCCCTGGATCGGCCCGATTCCCTGGCGACCCTGAAACCCGAGCAGCCGGGTGAATGGCGCTGGCTGGATCCCCGCACCATCGAGTTCCGCCCGGCCGTTCCCTGGAAGCCGATGCAGGCCTACGTCGTGAAGGCGGGGGGCGAAAGCAAAATCCTGACCGCGCTGTTGACGCCGCCCATTTCCATCTCGCCCGCCGGGGGCAGCGAAGGGTTGGAGCCCTTCTCGCGCGTGGAATTGGAGTTCTCCCAGCCCGTGGCGCCGGAGGTGCTGGCCAAGCTGGTCACCTTCGAGGCCACGCCGCTGCCGGGCATCGAAAGCAAGAACGCCCGCGTCTACGGCCCGGCCGAATACCACATCAAGTCCCTGGAGAAGGGCGGGCCCGGATCCGCGCGCTATGCCTTCATCTTCCCGCGGCCCTTCGCCACTGGCCAGCGCATCCGCACCGTGGTGCGTCTCGCGGAGGATCCTTCCTTGTCCGACGCCAAGCGGGTCTATTCCGCCGATACCCGCAGGGAATTCACCCTGGAAAAAGCGGGCACCTTCGAATATCAATTCACCCTCAATGCCGAGGGGAGCAATTACGGGCGCGATCAGGCCATCCGCCTCCCGGACGACGGTTCTTTGATCCTGGATTTTTCCGCCCAGCCCGAGGGCCTGTCCCTGTCGCAGGTGAAAAGCCTCCTCAATTTCTCGCCGGCCCCGCGCCGTATGGACTGGTCGCTTTCCCAGAAACGCATCACCATAAAACTGTCCGTCGATCAGGAACGGCTTTACCAGGTGACCCTGGCCCCCACCGGCATCGTCGATGGCGACGGCCGCAAGCTGCGTCTCGATCATGCTTGCCGCTTTTGGATCTACCAGCCGCTCGACCGGCAATACGTCCGCTGGGGATTGGGACAGGGTTTGCTGGAGCGTTACGGCCCGCAGCATTTCCCCTTGTTGGTGAACGGGGTCAAGAGTTTGGATCTGCGCATCTACAAGATCAGCGCCAAGCATAAGGCTTTCTGGCCTTATCCCGACGAGCCGGTGCGGGTGGACGAAAGCCAGGCTCCGCCGGGGCCGGGCGAGGAGCCAGAGCGGGAACAGGACATCCTGCGGCCGCTGGGCGCCTTCGAGATGGACAAGCATATCCGCATGCTGGGCGCGCCGCATTATTCCGCGGTGATCGATCTGGACCAGGAAGGGGTGACCCGTTTCCAGAGCCTGGACCTGAAACCTTTGTTCGCCAAGATTTCCGGGCCCGACAAGCCGGGCGCTTACCTGGTGGGCTTCCGCCCGTTGGATGGGAGCACCGAACGGGCATATGTGCGTCTGTTGGTTACCGACCTGGCCCTCACCACGGTCGAGGCGAAACGTCAGGCGCGTTTCGCGGTCACCTCGGTTTCGACCGGGAAGCCCGTGGCCGATGCCGAGATCCAGATCGAAGGCGCGGTCAAGGACAAACTGGAGGTGCTAGCCAAGGGCCGCACCGATGCCGATGGCATGTTCGCGGTGGAGCATTCCCAGCTCGCAAGCGGCTTCGAGGGTTCCTCCCTCAAAAGGGTTACCGTGCGCAAGGATGACGATATGCTGGTGCTGGACACCCGGCCGGGCGAGGCCCCGCCATCCTTCGCCAACAATCATTGGGCCGGCGTGGAATCGGGATCCGAATGGCTGTCCTGGCTGGCGCGGGAACCATACGATTACGCGCAGGACAAGGTTCCCGCGGGCTTCGTCTTCACGGAACGCCCCATTTACCGGCCCGATGAGCATGTCTATTTCAAGGGTATCGCGCGCACCTTGTTCCATGGCAAGGTCGAAGCGCCCGATGCGGCGGCCAGCTATTCGGCGGTGGTGGTAAGCCCCGCCGGCCTCAAGTACGAGTTCCATCCGCGGCTGTCCGCCTCCGGGACCTTTAACGACAGCCTGGTCGAAAAGAACCTGCCCACCGGCGACTATTCGCTGCGGGTGCTTCGGCATCATCCCAAGGAAGGGGAGAGCGAGGTTGCCGCCACCGGCTTCGCCATCGAGGCTTATAAGCTGCCCAAGTTCGAGATCAAACTGCAGGCGCCGGATAAGGCCCAGAACGATCGGCCCGTATCGGTGAAGTTGAACGCTTCCTATTACGCGGGCGGAAAGGTGGCCGGGCAAGGCGTGGCCTGGCGGGTGGTGTCTTATCCATACGCCTATGCGCCGGAAGGCGTGGCCGGGTTCATCCTGTCGACGGACGCCCGTTATGGCGCCGCCGAACCTGAGCATCAGGAAGGCGCGCTGGAACAAAAGGACGTCACCGACGATAACGGGCAGGCGGTACTGGCGGTTAATCCGCAATCCGCTACGGGCGGCAATCCGCGCAAGTACCTGATCGAAGCCACCGTCACCGACGCGGACGAGCAAACGGTTTCCAATCGGACCACGTTTCTGGCATTGCCGCCCTTCGTATTGGCGCTCAAGACCGAACGGCACATCGCCGGCGGATCGACCATCAAAGCCGAGGTGGCCGCGTTGGGGGTGGATGGCAAGTTCGAAGCCGGCCATAAGGTGTCGGTGCAATTGAAGAAGATGTCGTGGATCGCCTACCTGCAGGAGACGGATTTCTCGCGGGGCAAACCCAAATACCGCACCCGGGAATCCATCGATTTGATCGCGGAAAAGCCGGTGACCACGGGAACCGCGGCCGTGCCGGTCGAATTCGGGGGCCAGGAGCCGGGCGTATTCGTGCTCGAGCTTTCCTCCCGCGATCGCCTGGGCCGTTTGCAGACCGTGAAGGCCGACCTATTCCTGGCGGGTAACAAGCCGGTTACCTGGAAGAAGGGCGAGCAATCCCTATTCGAAACCGTGCCGGACAAGGAGAAATACCTGCCGGGCCAGGAGGCCCGCATCCTGCTGAAGAGCCCGTTCCAGAAGGCCCGCGCGCTGGCCGTGATCGAGCGGCCGACGGGAGAACCGGAATACCGCTGGGTGGACGTAATCGACGGGCAGGGAACCTTAGGCCTAACCATAGGGCCCGAGATGGCTCCGCGCATCCCGGTGGATTTCCTGTTGATGCGCCCGCGCATCGGGAACGAGAAGCGCATCCCGGACGGAACCATAGTGGATGCGGCGCGTCCGCAGACCTTGGGCAATACCACTTGGCTCAAGGTGGAACCGACCGCCAACACCCTGAAAGTGGCGTTGGATCATCCCCAGACCGTGCGGCCGGGAACCCGTTTCGACATGACCGTGAGCTTGAAGGACGATCAGGGTAATCCCCGGCCCGGCGAGGTGGCCTTATGGTTGGTGGATGAGGCCGTCCTTTCGTTGCGCAAGGAGAAGCCCCTCGACCCCTTGCCGTCGTTCCTACCCCAAGTCGAGTCCCACGTCTCCTTAAGGGACACGCGTAATCTGATCATGGGCGATTTGCGCGTGCCGGAGAACCCCGGCGGCGACGGGAACGGCGGGCCGGACGCGTTCTTCGGCAAGATGACGGTGCGCAAGAACTTCAAAACCGTGCCCTATTGGAATCCGTCCATCCCGGTGGACAAGTCGGGCAAGGCCACCGTCTCTATCGCCATGTCCGACGACCTCACCAACTTCGCCGTGCGCGCGGTGGCGGTGTCCGGCATGGACCGCTTCGGACAAGGCGCCTCGCAAGTGCGCGTGCGCCTGCCGGTGCTGGTGCAGCCCGCGCTGCCGCGTTTCGTCCGCTTGGGCGATCGCTTCATGGCCGGGGGCGTGGCCCGCGTGGTGGAAGGCCCGGGCGGGGCGGCCTCCTGGTCCATCGAGGCCCAGGGACTGAAACCGACCACCCCGGCCACGGTTTCGGAGACGAATTTGATCCCCGACAAGCCCACCGTACTGCGGGCGGAGATGCAGGTCGAGCAGGTCGGCTTCGACGCCGCGGGCCGCCTGAAGCGCGACTCGGTCGGCATCCGCATGGCTGTGGAACGCAAATCGGACAAGGCCGGCGACGCCTTCGCGGTGAGCATCCCCTTAAGATCGGATCGGCCGCTGGAATCGGAGAATCTCTTCGCCCAGATCACCCCGGGTAAGCCCCTGGCCGCGCCGGCCATCGACGGGGCCATACGACCGGGCACCTTGGCGCGGGATTTGGCCGTCAGCGATCAACTAGGCATCCTCAAGGCCTTGGCGGCCATGACGTCACTTGTGGGTTACCCCTACGGCTGCGCCGAGCAGCGTCTGAGCCAGGCCTATCCGGCCGTGGCTTACCGGGATATCTGGGCCAAGTTCGGCCTGGAGCCTCCCCTGCCGGACGTGAAACGCTCGGTGGCGGCCACGGTGGATTACCTTTCCCATGCCCAGGCCCCAGATGGCCTGATCGGATATTGGCCGGGATCGACCGGCTACCTTTATCTGACCGCCTACGCGGTGGAATTCTTGAGCGAGGTCAAGCAGGCCAACGAAAAATCGAAAGCCGGTTACCCCTTCGATGATGCGGTTTATAAGAAGGCCATCGAGGCCCTTAAGCGCGGCCTGCGCACCGACTACGCGCGCTTTATCGAAGGCCAGGCCTATTACGAGAGGTCCTGCGCCTTGTACGCCCTGGCCCTGGCGGGCGAGCTGGACGTGGGTTATGCCCGCGAACTGGCGGGCGCCGCCAACGATGTCGACGTGCAGAGCCAAGCGCAGATCTACCAGGCGCTCTTACGCAAGCCGGACGCGCTCAAGGCGGAACTGGCCGCCCTGCGCGAGCGACTTTGGAAGCAGACCGTCTTCAAGCAGCAGGATGGCAAGGAGGTCTTCGCGGGCCTCCAGCAGCGTTCCTTCCGCATCGGCGCCCGGGTCCACGCGGACGAGATAACCGCGTTGGCGACCTTGGTGAGCGCCTTCAGCGCCGAGCCACAACGGGCCCCCAAGCTGCCCATGCTGGTCGACGAACTGGTCTCCCTGGGGGACGGCGATTCCTGGGGATCCACGGCGGAAAACGGCCTGGGTCTCCTAGCAATGAGGGATTTCCTCTCCGGGCCCACCGGTAACGGACAAGTTACGGGGACCCTGGCTTGCGGCGGGAACGCCCAGCGCATGGCCTACGATCGGGCCAAAGGCGCCTTCGCGGCCCGCTGCGCCGATGCGGGCAAGCTGGAACTGCGGGTCGATGCCGCCTCCGTCCCGGTCTATGCGCGCCTCACGCAACGCTGGATGCCCGCCGAGCCCGGAAGCCAGGCTCCCGCGGTGCAAAAGGGCTTCGTCGTGAAGCGGGAGTTGATCTATATCCGCTCCGGTCAACCCGATCGGCACGCGGCCCTGGAAGCCCCCGGCAGCGCGCAATCCCTCCAGGTCGGCGATATCGTCGAGGATCATATCCAAGTCCAGAATCCCGTGGCCCGCCATTGGGTGGCGGTGATGGCCCCCTTCGCGGCCGGTACGGAATACCTGAACCCGCGCCTGGAGACGGCGGGCGAAGAGGCGAAGCCCAAGGGCGCCACCACCAATTCCGGCGATTACCAGGCTTTCCTGGACGATGGGGCGACCTGGTTTTTCGAGAGCCTGCCCGAAGGCACGTATGACTTCTATTTCCGGGTACGCGCCTCGGTTGAAGGCGCTTACAGCCTGCCTTCGGCCCGCGCCGAGATGATGTACGAGATGGGCAATTACGGGACCAGCCCCGGCGCCCAGGTGGCGGTGCGGCCGGCGCCGTAATCGGAAATGGCCTTGCTCCTCCGCATCAAACCCCTCGCTGCGAGTCTAAAGACCCGCCGCGGTTGGGCGGCTTTGCTGCTGGCGCTGCCGTTGATCCCCATCGTCCATGGCCTGTACGACGCGCGCCTCAAGGCGCGTACGCCTTCGCTACATCTGCTCGATCGCAATTGGCGCTTCATCGCCGCCCTCGATAACGGCCAAGGTGATTTCGGGTACTGGGACATGCCCGATTCCCTACCTCCCGCACTAATCGCCGCCGCCTTGGCCGCCGAGGACCGCCGCTTCGCGTCCCATCCCGGCATCGATGCGCGCGCGATCGCCGGGTCCTTCCGAGATCATTACCTCCGCCGCGGCCCGCAGCGGGGCGCTTCCACCTTGGCCATGCAGGTGGCCCGCCTGCAACGCGCCGGCGGCGCCGGCTGGTATTGGAAGATCCATGATGCCTCCGCGGCCTTAGGCCTCACCGCGCGTCTGGGCCGGACCGGAATCCTGCGGGCCTATTTCCGTGATGCACCCTATGGCAACCGCATTGCGGGCGCGGCCTGCGCGGCCCGCCGCTATTTCCGGAAACCCGTCCGGGACTTGAGCCTGGCCGAGGCGGCCTTGTTGGCCGCCGTGCCGAAGGCCCCTTCGCGTTACAACCTCTTCGACGCGGACGGCTTCGCGGGGGCCCGGCGCCGCGCGGCCCTCATCCTGAGGCGGGCCCAGGTCTATGGCTTTATCGACGCGGAAAAGCGGGACGGAGCGTTGGCGGAATTGGCCTCCCTGGATCGGCCGGCCCGTCAGGCGCGCGATCCCAGCGTGCTGCATTACTTGCGCCAAGCCGCCACGCATACGGCGGCCGCCGCCGCGCATGCGCCCACCGCCGCGCATCCCCGCGGCGAAGCGCGTACCACCCTCGACCTCGCCGTGCAAGACACCCTGCAATCCCTGCTCCGGCGCGAGTTGCCCCAACTCCTGAAATGGGAGGCCGGCAACGCCGCCGCCCTGGTGCTGGACGTCCGCCGGGGCCAAGTCCTCGCCTACGTTGGCTCGCAGGACTATTTCGATCCGCGCGGCGGCGCCATCGATTGCGCCAACCTTCCCCGATCCACCGGAAGCCTGCTCAAGCCTTTCATCTACGCCATGGGCATGGAATGGAGGGGTTACACGGCCGCTACCGTGCTCGACGATCAGGGCCACGACTTCGGAACCGGGAACCACTCCTTCGTGCCCGAGGATTACGATCATAAATACCTGGGGCCGGTGCTTTACAAGAACGCGCTGGCCAACAGCCGCAATATTCCCGCCGTGGAGGTCCTCAAGACGGTGGGCGTGGAAGAATTCTACCGGCGCTGCGTCGCCTTGGGGCTGGCGCGCGACGACGGCCAGGCGGGCCATTATGGCTTGGGCCTCTCCATCGGCGGCTTGTATTGCTCCTTGCAGCAGGTGGCCGAGGCCTATCTCTCCCTGGCCAACGAAGGCGAACGCCGCCCTCTGGTTTGGGAGCTGCCGGACAGCGCCACGGGCGGGCCTGCGGGCGCCACGGGAACCGGGAGCGCCACGGCGAGGACGGATGAAGCGGAATCCCCGGATGCCAAGCCCGAACGCGTGATGCCCGCCGATATCGCCATGATGATCCGCCGCTTCCTGGCCGATCCCGTGGCCCGCCTGCCTGGCTTCCCCCGGGGCGGCAACCTCGAATATCCCTTCGCCGTCTCCGTCAAGACCGGCACCTCCGAAGGCTACCGCGATTCCTGGTGCATGGCCTTCAGCGATACCTACCTGGTCGGGGTTTGGATCGGCAACGCCGACTTTTCGCCCACCAAGGGGCTCAGCGGGTACGAGGGCGCCGCGCGCATCGCCAAACGCATGCTCTACGCTTTGCACCCGGATCGCCTGGACGGCCTGAGCGACGGCGAACCCCCGTATCCTCCCGGTTACGTCCCCGTCCCCATCTGCCGGCTCACCGGCAAGCGCGCGGACCGTTCCACGCCCTATGTCACTACGGAATACTTCAAGCCCGGCACCGAGCCGCTGGAATACAGCGATGCGCAACAGACCTTGCCCGTGGATGCGCGTAACGGCTTATTGGCCTATCCCGGCTGCCCTGCGCCCTTGCGGTGGAAACGCTTCACCGTGTTGGAACCGCGCTATCGCGAATGGGCCGCCGCCCAGGGCCTGGAGGTCCCCCCCGATCGCTATAGCCCCGACTGCGGCGGCCAGGGCGTCGTCGACCGCTACGCCCTTTCCATCACCTCCCCCCGTGGCGGGTCACGTTTCTTCATCGATCCGGAGATGCCCGAAGGCGCTAGCGTTTTGCCCATCGCTTGCCGCATCGATCCCGCGCCTGCCGCCGTCTTGTGGCTCGCCGACGGGGAAGAGGTGGCGGAGGTGAAATACCCCTTTACCTTGAAATGGCCCATGCGGCCGGGGCCGCATACCTTCCAGGCGGTGGTTCCGGGGACCAATTATCGTAGTGCAACGGTCCGGCTGGAAGTGTATTGAAATCGTATCGCTAACGTACTTGTTCGGGAAACGGCGTCCCCGCTCTTGCCCTCCCGCGCTTCCCCTTGATACATTCGCTTGCGCTCGCGCATCGAACATACGAAACCTGGAGGAAGCATGCTTCGCCGCACCCTCGACCCGTTCTTGGCAACCGTGGCTTTGGCCGCCGCGTGCCTTTCCGTTCCGGCCCGATCCGCCTTGCCGCCTGGCCCGTGCGACTACCTCGTCATCGCGGACTCGGTCCTTGCCCCGCAGGCCAGGCGCCTGGCCGATTTGCGGCACCGCCTTACGCCGGACATCGCCGCGCATCCCTGCGTGGCCGACATGGGCGATATCTTCCAGGCCTTCCCGCCCACGGGATGGCGCTGGACTTCCCTGCGCGATTATCTGGCATCGCGCTACCGCGCTTCCCCTCACGAGCTGGGGCATGTGGTCCTGATGGGAGGCGCATCCTTCGACGATGCCTCTTCCGCCAACCACGTCCCCGTCTACCGGGAGGAATCGCCCTCCCTAACCCAACCTTACCCGCCGAATCTCGATACCCTCACCACCGACGATGCCTTCACGGAATTCTTCGACAGCATAGCCCATGCCGATGGCGCGGGCCCGCGCTTCGCATTGGGCCGCATCCCCGCGTCGACGCCGGAGCAGGCGGACGCCTATCTCGACAAGGTGGAAGACTATGAGTCGGGCTTTCCTTACGGGCCCCAGGCCTTCACCTACGGGTACCTCAGTGATGACGACATCCAGATAGGGGATGTGGACAGTCTGATGCCGATCCAAAACTTCCCCGAAAATCACTACGTTCTCTGGGAGGGATTGACGGTGAAACCCTTCGTGCGCCGGGTCCTTTCTATCGAATTCCCCCTGCAAGCGGACGGGACCAAGCCGGAGGCGAGGGATAGCGTCCTGGCCTTGCTCAATGCCGGCCCGGCGCGGGCTTATTTCGTCGGGACGGGCAACCCTTCCCAGTTCACCGACGAGAAGATGTTTTCGGTCCCGGGGGACTTGCCGCGTTTGCGGCCGAAACGGTTGCAGCCCGTGATAGTCGCGCTTTCCGGTTCGCTCGCCCGATTCGTGGACCCCGGGAACGTCATCGGCAGGGATTTGTTGCTCCATCCCGACGGCGCCATCGCCTTCCTGGGCGCGACCAGCCCGACCTATCCGTCGCCCAATCTCAACTTGGCGCACGCCTTCGATACCGCCGCGACGAGGGGCGGGACCGTGGGAGCCGCCGTGGCGGCGGCGAAACGGGATCAGTTCTATCAGGGATCCACGAGCATGAGGAATGCGGCCGCCTATGTCCTGCTCGGCGATCCGGGCCTGAGCCTGCATCCGCCCGCTCTCGATCTGGTTCCCGCGCAAGGCAGCGGGCCGGGACGCCTGATCCTGGAAGGCGCAGGCGCGGCCGGGGATTCCGCCTACTTCCAATTGGTCCGGATCGATTCCTTGCCCTGGAATGCCGTCATCCTTTCCGCCAACCGGTTCGAACGCGATCGGAAATACGTTCGGGAGACCGTGGTGGCCGAGGGCCGGGCGGCCCTGGGAACGGGAGGATCGGTAACCTTCACGCTACCCTCGGCCGGGGATCCCCGCGCGGCCGCGGTCAAGGTCATGACCTGGAGCCCGAAGGCCATGCATTACGGCCATTTCCCCTTGGCATCCCTGGGCATCGCGGCATTGCGACCCGTTCCCGGCGCGGCCCGGACGCCCCCGGGTTATCGGATGCGCTTGCGTGGGAACGGGCTCGTTCTGGAAGGGAAGGGCGGGATCTACGGCTTGGACGGGCGATCCTTGCCCCCCCAGGCCCTGTCCCATGGGAAGTAACGGACCGCTGTTAGGCCGTTCTGGCCTAACGTCGAAGGGATGGCGTGTGGCAGGCCCGGCGTAATCGCCTTATCTTCTACGGGCGGCCTTCGCTGACCTGCCGCCCGTAGGGGGATTTATGCCCAAGCGCTTCCCGGGCCCTGCCCTGTCCCTGGCATCGGCCCTCATCGCGATCCCCGCGATGCCGCTCCGGGCCCAGGACGGCCCCCTCCATTTCCGCAAGCTCTGCCTCAATCCGCAGTTCTATTCGGAAGGCATCAACGTCGGCGATATGGATCATGACGGGATCCTCGACATCGTAGCCGGGCCCTATTATTATCCGGGCCCCGACTTCGCGCGCAAAGTGGCCTTCCGCCAACCGCGCGCTACGCCCTTCGACACCACCGGCGATTCCGATTGCTACTCGGTTTTCCCCTTCGATTTCAATGGCGACGGCTGGCTCGACGTCCTCTCCACGCGGCAGAACGGCGGGACGGAAGCCGTCTGGTACGAGAATCCCAAAGGCGCCGGCGCCCCGGGAGGGGCGGGCGGATATTGGCCGGAGCATGTGGTCCATTCCCTGGTCCAGAACGAAGCGGCCACCCTTCTCGATATCGACGGCGATGGCAAGCCCGAGTTGATCACCAATTCCGGCGGGTTCGGGGGCTGGGTCGCGCCCGATTGGTCCAAGCCCGCTTCCCCATGGCCCTTCCATCGCGTAACCCTGGATCAGAAGTGGGGCTATTATCTGCATGGCATCGGCGCCGGCGACATCAATGGGGACGGGCGCCCGGACCTGATGTTCTATACGGGCTGGTGGGAACAACCCGCCGCCGCCGCGGATACGCCGTGGACCTTTCATGCCGCGACCTTTGGCGGCCAAGCCGCGCCTCAGGAGAGTCCGGGAGGCGCGCAGATGTACGCCTATGACGTGGACGGCGACGGGGACAACGACATCGTAACCACCTTGCAAGCGCATGGCTTCGGATTGGCCTGGTTCGAAAACAAGGGCGGCGGCCTCTCCTTCGATGCGCATCCGCTCGTGGGGCTGCCTTCCGAGAAGGCCAAATACGGGGTCGCGTTTTCGCAACTGCACGCCCTGGCGCTAGCCGATCTGGACGGAGACGGATTGAAGGACATCATCACCGGCAAACGGAAGGGCGCCCATGGCAACGGCGTCGCCGACGTCGATTCTCCCGCGGTGCTCTATTGGTTCAAGCTGACGCGGACCGCCGGACAGACGCCGCGCTTCACGCCTTATCTCATCGATACCGAAGCCGGCATCGGAACCCAGATAACCATCGCGGACGTGAACGGGGACGGACGCCCCGACATCCTGGTCGCGCGCCGCCGCGGCGCCTTCGTCTTCTTCAACGAAGGGACGGGAACCGCGCTGCGGCCGGAACGGGCGGGCAAGCCCGCTAATCGGATCCCAACGCCGCCCTCTCCGACGATGTTGTTCCCGCATGGGGACGGGAATAAGGACGCCCTCGGCCGCGCTCCAGGCGATTGGGGCCGCGCTCCAGACGCCGGGGACTGATCGTCATGGAAGCGTCACGTTTCCGTATTTTCAGAGCGCGGGGACAATTTATCCCTCCCATCCCTCCGCTGGAACGCAACCTTTTCCGCCGCCAAGCGTCCAATGGAAGTATCAACCCCAGGGGTTCAAGATGGCGGACATCATTTCCATTTGCTGCGGATGCGGCTCGATCAAAAACGAGGCGGGCGCATGGGCCAGGGACTTGGATTACCGGCGCCTGCTCCCGTCCAACCGCCTGAGCCATGGGATCTGCCCCGACTGCGTGGAAAGGATCTATCCGGAACTGGCCGGGCTGCTGGCCAAACGGGCGCTGGCCGCTACGGCCGAAGACCGGCAGGTTCCGCCCCGCATCCCGTCCCAACGGACCGCCACCGCCCTGGCGTCCTCCCCGAATCCATGAGGGGACGAGGCCTTTTGCTATCTTTGCTCCTTGGCGCGGCCCGCGCCGATCGCAACCCCGGAGTCAGGATGGAAGTCAGTCGCGAACAAGTCCTCAAGATGGCCAAGCTCGCCCGCCTCGAGCTCTCCGATGCCGATGTGGAGAAGATGACGGGCTCCCTGGACAAGCTGGTCGGTTATATGGCCATGCTCAAGGAAATCGATCTCAAGGATGTGGAACCGATGCTCGCCGTCGATACTTCGACCCGTCCGCTCCGCCCGGATGAACCCCATGTCAGCCTGACCAAGGATAAAACCTTCGCCAACGCGCCCGCGGTCAACATGGACCATTTCTCGATCCCGAAGGTGATCGGCGGCTGAGTTGGCCCCGGTCAGCTGCGTCGTTCCCGCCCGGCTGGCTTCCAGCCGCTTCCCCGGCAAAATGCTCCATCTCTTGCTAGGGGCCCCCATTGTCGTCCACACTCTCCGTCGCGCCCGCGAGGCCGGCTGTTTCGACGAGATCGTCTGTTTAACGGATGCGCGGGAAATCCGCGACGCCGTCGAAGCCGCCGGCTTCCGCGCCTTGTTCTCCGGCCCCGCGGCCAACGGCACCGATCGCATCGGCAAGCATCTCGATCTCTTCCGCAACGATCTGATCGTCAACCTGCAAGGGGATGAGCCCGCCTTCGCCCCCGCGGCCCTGCGTCTCTTGGCCGGCGCGCTTGCGCATGAGCCCGCCAAGGTGCATATCCTGGTCGAGGACCGTCCCGCCCATCCCGCCGATCTCGCCAACCCCAATCGCTGCAAGGCCGGCCTGGACGCGAGCGGGCACGTTTTGGATTTCTACCGAGCGGCTCCGCGCGTGCCCGTGGCCGATTCGCGCCTGCAGTTCGGCGCATATGCCTATGCCAAAAGTTTTCTCTGCCAATATGCCGAGCTGGCCCCATCCGGCCCGGAAGTCTCCATAAGCCATGAGATGCTGCGCGATCTCGCGTTGGCTCCCATTCGGGCCCATGCCTGTTCCTGGGCCAGCCAGGCCGTGGATGTCCCTGGGGATGCGGAGCTCGCCTTGACGCTGCTTGAGCGCGACTTCGCCGCCGAAGCCGCGCCATCCATGGTTTATTTTCGGTAAGCAATTACATATCTTTCCCCCCTTGGAGGCGCCGTGTATTTTCGGACCGGTTTTTTCGGTAATCTGCCCATCGTCGCATGGGGGAGGGGCCGACCCCGGAACCGGCAAGCGGATGATTCTCCCCGAGATAGAAAAGGGCCGCGAGCCCTACTCCCGTTTGGCCCCGCAGACAGCGCGAACTCCGGCTTAAGCCAAGGCATTAGAGTTATAATTGTGGAATCCCAGTCCGCCAGGAAGGTGTGAACCGTGTCCAAGCCCCGTAAAGCCAGCTGCAAATACATTGTCGTAACCGGGGGCGTGCTCTCGGGCCTGGGCAAGGGCATCGCCGCGGCTTCCATCGGCAATCTGCTCTCGGGCCGCCTCAAGGTCATCCCCGTCAAGTGCGACGGCTACCTCAATACCGATCCCGGCACCATGAATCCCATCGAACACGGCGAAGTGTTCGTGCAGGACGATGGCGGCGAAGTGGACATGGACTTCGGCCATTACGAGCGCTTCATGGGCATCGAGACCAAGTTCAACTGGAACCTCACCATGGGGAAGGTGTTCAAGAACATCCTGGACAAGGAACGGCGCGGCGATTACCTGGGCAAGACCGTCCAGTTCATCCCCCATGTCACCGATTCCATCAAGAACTGGTACCATGACATCGCGGCCAAGGAAAACGCGGACGTGCTGCTCATCGAGGTCGGGGGCACGGTGGGCGATTTGGAAAACCAGTTCTACCTGGAGGCCATCCGCCAGCTCAAGCGCGACGTGGGCGAGAACAACCTCATCTACATCCACCTCACCTACGTGCCCGTGCCCGAGGGCGTGCACGAGCAGAAGTCCAAGCCCACCCAGATGTCGGTGCGCCTGCTCAACGAAAAAGGCATCGAGCCGGACATCATCATCGGCCGATGCTCCGAGTTGCTCAAGCCCTCCATCAAGGAGAAGATCGCTTCCTACTGTAACATCCCGGCTACTGCCGTCATCTCGGGGCCGGACGTGCGTTCGGTCTACGAGATCCCGCTCATTTACGAGAAGGAAGGGTTGCCCGAGCTGTTGCACAGCTATCTCGGCATCTATTCGCCGCCCGACCTGCGCCAATGGGAAAATTGGGTTACCAACATCAAGAACAACCAGGAGCATCCCCGCAAGGTGGTCACCATCGCCCTATGCGGCAAGTACACCACCCTCGAGGATTCCTACGCCTCCGTGGTGGAGGCCCTCACCCATTGCGGCGCCCATCTCAACGTGCGCGTCGATATCAAGTGGGTGGACACCGCCAAGCTGGAGGCCCCCGGCGCGGTCGAAGGCATCCTCGCCGGCGTGAACGGCGTCATCGTGCCCGGCGGGTTCGGGCATCGCGGCATCGAAGGCAAGATCAAAGTCATCAAGTACGTACGCGAGAAGAACATCCCTTACCTGGGCATCTGTTACGGCATGCAGCTCGCCGTGGTGGAGTTCGCCCGCAACGTGGCCGGCCTCAAGGACGCCAACACCACCGAAGTGCGCGAAGAAGGCATCCAGGTTCCGCACCCCGTCATCGACATCCTGCCCGGCCAGGTGAACGTGACCGCCAAGGGCGGCACCATGCGCCTCGGCGGCCATGACGTGGAGATCAAGCCCGGCACGCGCGCCTTTTCCATCTTCGGAAACCAGGGTTTGGTGCGCCAGCGCTTCCGCCATCGTTACGAGGTGAACCCGGAGTACATCTCCCGCCTGGAGGAGAAGGGCCTGGTCTTTTCCGGCAAGCATCCTACCGAGAACATCATGCAGGTCATGGAACTGCCCGGCCACAAATATTTCATGGGCTGCCAGTTCCATCCCGAACTCACCAGCAACCTCCGCAATCCCAGCCCGCTCTTCTACCATCTGGTCAAGGCCGCGATCCCGGAGTAGCCTCCGGAGCTGCGCGAAAGGATCATGGCCCGTCTAATCATCATCGATGACGAAAGCCATATCGCCGACATCCTGACGCGCTTCTTCAAGGAGAAGGGCCACGACGCGGTAGGCGTAACCCAAGCTGAACAAGCCCTGGCCTTGCTGGATGCCGGCCCCGTCGACCTGGTCATCACCGATATCGCCATGCCAGGACTGTCGGGCCTGGATCTGCTGGACAAGATGAAGCGGAAGGGGCTCGACGTGCCCGTCATCGTCACCACCGGCAACCCCTCGCATACCTCCGCGGTACAGGCCCTGCGCGGCGGGGCCTTCGACTACGTGGTCAAGCCCTTCCATCTGGATGAGATCGCCGAGCGCGCGGAGAAGGCCCTTTCCGCCAAGCGGGTAAAGGATGAGAATCTCCTTTACTCCAAGCTGGTTTCCTTGCACTCGATATCGCGGGTGACGGCCGATGCGGCTTCCATGGAGGAGCTGTCCTCCAAGGTTATCAAGCTGGGCACGCGTTTAACGGGCTCGGACGGCGGCTGGTACTGGGTTTCCTCGCCGGACTCGGACACCGCCTTGAGCGGGGCGAAAGTGATCTATCCGGACGCGGATAACCTGAATCAGCATGCCTTCCTGCTTCGGATCGCGCGCTCGACCGCGGAAAAGGTGGACGTCGAAGTCACGGATGCGCCGGCCTACGGGGAATGCCGCGCGGCCTGGTTCCTATCGCTCCCGGTAGAGGTATCATCCGCGTTACATGGGGTCCTCATCTTCCGGCGGGAAAAACCCTCCCCCAAATACGACGCGGTGGACCTGGAGGTCTTCAACCAATTGGCGGCCACCTTCGCCTTGGGGATCAGGGCCCTGGGGCTCTTCCCGCGGCCGGCGGCGCCCAATCTGAGCGAGCCAGGTAAACCTTTGGAGGCCTGGGCCCGATTGGTGGGCCAAATGGTCGATGAGCATTGCCACGGATATGAAAGCAAAGGCGAGCGCGTGGAGGCGCTGGGCCGGATCCTGGTGAAGGAGATGAATTGGCCCGCCGCGGTCACCGAGTCTTGGCCGCTGGTGTGCCGCATCTACGACATCGCCAAAGTGCGCGTGCCCCAACGCCTCTTGGAAAACAAGGAAGTGTTGGCGGACGAGGATCTGGAGTTCGTGCACGCCCAGGCTGCCTGGGCCTGCGAGCGGATCGCCTCGATTCCCGGCCTGGAGACTACCGCCAGGGTTCTGGAAGACTTCCAGGAGAACTTCGACGGTTGCGGGCGCCCGCGGGGAATCAAGGGACGGGCGATTTCGCCCTTGGCGAGGCTGCTGGCGGTGGCCGATGCCTTCGTGTCCATGCGGAGCGCGCGGCCCTATCGGGAAGCGCTCAGCGAAGCGGATGCGATCGAGGTGGTACGGCAGGGGAGCGGGAAGCGCTTCGATCCGGAAATTGTTCTGGCCCTAAGCAAGGCGCAGGGGATTTGAACCGGACCCGGCCGAGCCGGGTCCCGGCCTACCTTCCCAGGACGACGAGCTTGGCGGAAGCCAGCGTGCGAGCGCATGTTTGCCTTCGGTCCATTGGGTATGCTCCACTAGCTGTCAACCGCATTCAAAGTTTTGTAATTGGATGCCGAAGAAGGCAAGGATAACGATTAAGAAAGTCAATGCGATGGAGACGCCGAGCAGGGATCGGTTCGCATTCCAAAACCGGGCCTTGACTAAGTAGCGCGAATACGGATCCTCACCCCACTTGCTCTTGATCTCGTCCAAAGCACACTTTACGAAATGATAGGTTCGAAATACCACTTGCAACAGCAGCAAGGAAACCACGCTTCCTAAAATCAAGACGAATCGTTGTAAGGATGCATCTCCGATAATCGGTATTTTCAGAATAAGTTTGGGATCCACCCCGCGATAGACCGCATAAAGCAAGAGAGTGCTGAATACCAACTGAATTGAAATCCGGTCCTTTAGCAGGATTTCGAAATGGCGCCGCTCCTCATACACCAATTTTTTTAACGCTTCCATCTCTTTCGGATCGCGGCTCCCGCTGTTCGAGACCGTGGTCGAATCGAGTTTGGATTCGGGTTTCACATCAGATTCATTTTCTTCTGATTCCATTCTTCTCTCCGTGGTTGTGTTACTAACAGTAACTACTCCCCGGCGATTTCACTAGTCGGCACGATTCATCGCGGAGATCGGCGAGGACTTACGGAAGAAATGGCGCGACGCTGCGGCTGATTGCTCTAGTGAAGACGGAGGAAATCGAGAGCTGCTGCGAGGGTGCAAGTACTGACTGGCCGGAGTTTCCGAACTGAAGGAGCCAATACCGTACCTGGGGCTGTTGCCGATAAAAAAGGGGTTCGATATAGTTATACGCCTACGGCTTCGTATAAGTCCCCCGGGAATGTTCCCCCGACTTCCCCTTCGGAATGGACAGGGAACCCCACTCCGTTCCCCTGAATTGCTTCGCCAGGATCACGATCTGCCCCACGTGATAGGCGTAATGGGAAACCTGGCGATTGATCGCCTGCAACAGCGACAACCTTTCTTTCCTGATCACCACCGGCTTCTCGAAATCCGCCTCGGTCAGTTCCGAAAGCGCGCGCTCCAAATAGCCCCATCCCTCCCTATAAAGCTCCAGGATCCTTTCCTTGGCGAGCCGCGCTTCTTCGAATTCGCCGTCCCGGTTCCGATCCGGCTTCTCCCCGTCCTCCGTAAAAAGGTTCGTCCATCGCGATTTCATGTTTCCATGCAGATGCTTGACGATAATGGCGACGGAGTTCGCTTCGTGGAAGTCGGTATTCAATTCCTGTTCCGATAGGGCTTGGATGTTCTTACGGCGCCTGCCAACCGAGCCGACGCATCACGCCGGTGCGCGTGTACTGGACTTCCTGCTTACCGCTATCGAAGGTGAAGAGAACCTTCCAGATATAGACGCCCTGGCCCGCCTTCCGTCCGTGGTCGTCCTTCAGATCCCAGACCAGGTAGCTGACTTCGCCTTTGGGCGCGATGCGAAAGCGGTTGTTCAATTCCCCGTTGTAACCGAAGGGCTGCTTGAACCGTTTCAGGAAGGTGCCCCGGTTATCGTAGATGGTAATGTCCGCGATGTATTTGCCGGTCGAAACGACTTGGATGGTCGAGATTCCCGGCGGTAAGGTCGTCACGCCGGTTCCTTCGACGCCGACCGAAGGCGAAGTCAAGGCCGGGATGGCCGGAGTGAACGGGCTACCCTCTACGAATCCGACCGGAGGGATCCAGGAAACCGTGTATTTGCCGGTGGTGGAATCCAGAACGGAATAACTGGTGGTGCTGCTGCCCGTACGGGGATCCTGATTAGTGACCATGAATCCCGGATTGGTCGCATCGAGGCCGACCACCGGGGGATACCCGCGGAACAGATCGATTTTCCGCGGGGGAGGGGTCCCATCCAACACGACGCCATGCACGGGCGGCAGATTGAAATCCATATCGGTATAGGTCCCGTCCACGTTCAGGTAGACGCAATCGCCCTTCGTAGGCGAACCTTTCGGGTTGGCGGCGTCGGCCAGTACGGTAAGCTTGGTATTGGACCCGTCGATGGACGGGCTCTGCGAGACGACCACCGTCTGCGCATTCACGAAATCCTCGCACTTGCCGCCCACGGATTTCGACCACAAGAGGACCGTGGTCCATTGCCCTTTGGTACGGATGGGCTCGGAGGCGATAACCGTGATGGTGTCGATGTTCTCCTCTAAGCCTGGTTGGAGCTTGGAGGCGTCGAAAGGCTTTACCGTGCCGCTCAGCAGAATAGGCCCGATGGAATCGTCGATGGCATGGCTCTGCCCGCCGAATACGCCGCCGGTCGGCAGGACCACCACGGGAGCCGCGCCGGCCGGGATGGACGTGACGCCCACGGGCCAAGGCGAAGCCGAGAAGTCCGCCAAGATTACCTTATTTCCGCTCCCGGGCAGGAAAGTCAGAACGGGCGCGGTCTTGTTTTTGAAAGCGGGCCCGAAGTCGTTCCAATACGCATCCAGTGAGGCGGGCAAGGCGGTCAAGGGCTGGAGGAATACGATCACGAGCAAATCGCCGGCGCCGTCCCCGTTGATGTCCTTCAGATAGGCCACCTTGATCGGATCGACGGGCGGCGGCGGAGGAGGCAGATCGATGCAGACCACGCTGAACTGGGTGCCGGGCAAATTCTTGTTGGCGGACTCCTCCGGGCCTTTGGTGGAGAGGATGAAGTTGACGGTGGTGTCCTTCGCGGCCCCCGTTTGATCCAGGTATTCCGTAGACAACTTTATTTGGTTATCGGCCTGCTTATTGAGCGGGATGATCTTGTCGAAATTGAACAGCCATTCATTGTTGCCCTGGGGAGTGAAGTCGGCCGCGCCCGCCGTGCCCACCGAAGCGGGCGCCGTACTGCCGTTGGTCACCACCGCTCCCACGGGATGGTATTGGCGCAGGATAACGTTCAAGATCCGGGCCACCACGGATTTCAGGCTGTCCGGATGGGACGGCGGGATCAAGAAGAACTTTCCGCCGGTGCGCTTGGAGATGGAATCGAGGATGGCCGTATCGGAGGAGGGTTTGGAGAGGAGGATCCCGTAAACCGGGGGCATCTTGCCGGGTTGCGCGGCGTACAGGGAATCGATAACCTTCAATCCGTTCTGGTCCGAGGGGCTGGGGCGCCCGTCGGAAAGGAAAATGATGGCTTTGGAATGGGTCGGCGTGGTGATGGTGGGGCTCAGCAGCCAGCGCTTGGCGGAATCCAAAGGGGCAGTATAATTGGTCCCGCTGTTGAGGTGGAGGATGATATTATTCAGCAGCCGATTGATGTTCGCATCCGAATTGAGCGTTACCGGGCGGACCGGATCGAGCACTCCCCCTGAAAAGCCCATGTAGCCCGCCATGGAGTTGGGGGCGCGTTCGGCTTGAAATTGGATGGCTTCCTTGAAGGCGATTCCGCGCTGCGTGAAGGGGTCGCCCGCGGTATTATCCGGGCAACCCGCCACCGACTTGGCGGGATTAATGATGGGAATGGTCCTCACGCCGGTTTCGTTGGGGATGGTGAGGTTGCCATAGGTGCCGCCAAAGTCGCCCCGGTTGATTCCCGTGCAGTTGGTATTCTGCAGATAAATCGTGTCCGTCTTATCCGGGGAAATCCAGGCCGCGCCCACTTGCATGCTACCGGACTGATCCAATACGTAGACGATGTCGGCCAAGCCGCCTTCCTTCAGGGCGCTTCCGCATAAGGCGAAACCCGTATTGTCGATACGGGTCACGTTGGCCGGGATCTGCACGCTCTTGCCATTGAGGCTGGCGGGATCCAGGCATTGCTTGGTTAATACTCCGCCAGCAATAGTGGTATCCGCGCCGCGTAAACCGCATTCCGCGTTCACGACTTGGGCCACCACGGAAATGGGTAGGGTAAGCAGGACCACGCCAGCGGCGGCCCGCAGGAAATATTTAGTCATGATAACCCTCGCAAACGATGATGGATAAAGTACCGCCAAGACCCGGAATTGGCCCAAAGAATCGAGTCCCGGCCCGCCCCCCTGCTTTAAACGGCCCGCGGTTCCGGACCGCTTGAGGGATTTAGTACCTGGGAATCGGATCCGTTGCATGCCTATAGAAGCTAGGGCCGGGTTTGCGGCAGAGGGATGAAGAAGGGCGTTTTCCGCTCTCGGAATGAGAGCGAGGCAGGGGTGCGCCCACGCACGCCAGCGTCGCGAGGGCAAGGCTATTTTCCCCCTATCGTGGAGGAACCATGCTGACGCGCTCCGAAAAGACCTACCTCGCAATGACCCTGGTTTTCCTGGCTGCGGGCGGCGGTCTAAAAGCATGGCGCCGCGCGACCGTCCGGCTCGGGCCATTTCCGGACAGGACAACGTTAGCCCAGGATTCCGCGCAAGCGCCCGATTCACTGGCGCGCCCCGCGGCGGATTCGCCCCCTTTTGCCGATACCGGCTCCTCCCTTCATCGAACGGTTGGCGCGGACTTAACCGAGGCAGCTCAACCACGGCGGAAGGCCACCCTGGAAGGATCCGGATTTTCGGGTAAGATCGATCTCAACCGCGCCGATGCGGCCGGGCTCATGCGAATCAAAGGCGTGGGCGAGAAAACCGCGGAGGCGATCCTTGCCTATCGCCGCGCCCATGGGCCATTCCGCGACGTCCGCGACTTGTTGCAGATCAAGGGGATAGGGGAGAAAAAGCTGGAAAAACTCGGCCCGTATATAATATTATAATTCCACCATGGCCAAAAAAAGCTCAAGCGTGGTGGCTCTGGATTTGAGCCGCTCCTTCCTGAAATTGGTCGAATTCCTGCCGGAGGAAAACCAGATTTCCACCGTGGCCATTAAGCCCCTGGACGCCTCCCGCTGGGATGACGATCAGTATCTGGCCGAACAGATCAAGCATAGCGTTGCCAAGCACATTTCCTCCCCGGACGCCGATTTGGTGAGCGCGGTAGCCGGCGAAAACGCGGTTATCCGCCAGATCGAGATCCCCAACGGCGAGGACAATATCCTCGACGCTATCGAATGGGAGATGGAGCAATACCTCATCCAACCGGTAGGGGAATACCTGGTGGATTGGCAGCCCTTGGGTTCAAACCAGGACGAGAGCGCCAAAACCTATCTGGTGGCCGCTTTCCGCCGCAGCGAGGTTTTGCGCCTGAAGGCCATCCTGGAGCAATGCGGGTGCGGTCTGGCGGTATTGGACGTGGACGTATTCGCGGCCCAAAACGTTTATGAAGCGAACTATCCGGAAAAGGTTCCCCTCAGGAGCTTCCTCATCAAGGCCGATTCCCACGTCATCAAATGCTCGCGCACCCAGAACGGCCAATTCCTGGGCTTCGAGAGCACCCCGGTCGATCCCGCTTTCATGTCTTCGGCCGGCGAAGCCAAGTCAGGCATGATTTTGGATCTGGCCAGCCGGGTCCGGGCCGCCTTCGACCGGGCCGCGGATGCGTCGGGCGGGGTGGACCAGATCGTCCTGTGCGGGGACCTCGCCCTGGACGATGAGTTCCGCGAAGTGCTGGAGGCCAACCTATCCGCCGAAGTGCTCGTGCTCAACGCGTTCAAGGAAATCAACTTCGCCCTGGGCCCCGAGAAAAGCGCCATCTTCCAGCCTTCGGCCCCGCAATGCGCCGGCGCGGTGGGTTTGGCGCTCCGGCGGCGGGGGGACAATTGAAATGATCCGCATCAACCTGCTGAAGCCGCTCGACGCTCCCGCGAAGCCCTTCGTGTTCGAAGAGCCTTCCAAATCCAACAAGTCGAAAGTCCTGGTTCTGCTGGCGCTTTGCCTCGCCGCCGCCGTCACAATCGTCGTGCTCCAGTTCCCGGGTCTATTCGGAGGGCTCTTAGCCAAGCAGGAGCGGACCGTAGCGGCGCCCACATCCCCGCACCCTAAGCCCGAGGCCGTCGCCCCGGCGCCCGCCAAGGTCACCGCCAACGCGGTCGAAGAAACGGTACGCGACCTCCGTCCCGAAGCATCCCGGCCGCCCGCGCCTGCTACCTATGCCGAATTGGTCCCCTCCCGGAAAATCGAATTCCAGAACTACGCTTCCACGCGGATCCTGAAGGACATCAAGTCCGTGACGCCGCCGGACGTGGGCTTCGCGAATTTCATATTCACCCCGCCGGGGGAATTCTACGTGCACGGCCTCGCCGCCGATGAAGCGGACCTGAAGCGATTCCAGGACGGCCTCGCGAGCCTGACCGGGGCGGAGATCAAAGCCGGCATGAACGTGCCCGCCGGCGCGCGCGGCCGCGCGCGGGAATTTTCCTTCTTCGGATCCGTGCGGTATCCGGTGGAATCGATGCCCACGCCTCCGGACCGGGTCCTGGCCAAGGCCGATGTCCAAAAGGAACTGAAGCAGATGCGGACGGTGGCGGGCAACCTCGGCATCCATATCAAGGAGCCCCGGCTGCTGGCGACCGCCCAGGCCGGCAACGTGAAAA
>Ga0265324_10000146_pt1 | contig 54469 bp, 50 predicted proteins | sample 41419metaG_FD_198634 | JGI IMG/M metagenome (GOLD analysis project Ga0265324, IMG submission 198634) | Rhizosphere microbial communities from Carex aquatilis grown in University of Washington, Seatle, WA, United States - 4-14-19 metaG | ecosystem: Host-associated > Plants > Roots > Rhizosphere...
GGCCAGTCGCTGATGGCCATTGTGCCGCGCCGGTATTGGGTCATTGCCAATTTCAAGGAAACGCAATTGACGCGCATGCGCGTCGGCCAGCCGGTGGAAGTGGTCGTGGATGCTTATCCTGACCACAAGTTCAAAGGTCATGTCGAGAGCATTCAATCCGGCGCGGGGGCGCGGTTCAGTTTGTTTCCGCCGGAAAACGCCACGGGCAACTACATCAAAGTGGTTCAGCGCGTGCCGGTGAAAATTGTTTTTGACGACACGCCCGAAAGTGAACTGGCGCTTGGCCCCGGCATGTCCGTTGATCCCAAAGTGCGCGTGAAACAAAAACCCGAGTCAGGAAAATCCCCAGCCATATCAATCAAACCGGAAGCTTTGCGCTTATGAACGGCGAAACCAACCAATTCAGAATCAATCCGTGGATCATCGCGATCGCGGTGATTCTGCCAACCTTCATCGAGGTGCTCGACACGACCGTGGTCAGCGTCGCGCTGAACACGATCGCCGGCAACCTGGGTTCCACGGTGTCGCAGGCGACGTGGATTCAGACGGGGTATCTCATCGCGAACGCCATCGTGCTGCCGGCGACGGCGTGGTTTTCCACCATGTTTGGGCGCAAACGTTTTCTTCTGGCGTGTATCGGCATTTTCACGCTGGCGTCGTTTGCCTGCGGCGCGGCGCCAAACCTAGGCTGTTTGATCTTCGCCTCCATTGTGCAGGGTGCCGGCGGCGGCGCGTTGCAGCCGATTTCACAGGCGATTTTGATGGAAAGTTTTCCGCCGAACAAACGCGGCGCGGCCATGGCGGCCTATGTGTTGGGCGTGGTGCTCGCGCCGGTGCTGGGACCTGTCCTCGGCGGCTGGCTCACGGAAAATTATTCCTGGCGCTGGATTTTCTACATCAACATCCCGTGCGGTCTGGCGGCCATGTGGATGGTTCAACGGTTCATCTTTGATCCGGAATACATCCGCAATCTCAAGCCGGGCCGCATTGACGCCTTTGGTTTTGTGGTTCTGGGAATCTGGCTGGGCACGATGCAAACGGTCTTGAACAAAGGCCAGGACGAAGACTGGTTCAATTCGAGTTACATCTGCTGGCTCTCGGTGATTTCCGTCGTCGCCTTCGTCGCGTTTATCGTGCGGCAATTCAAGACCCGCGAACCGCTTGCGGACCTGCGGGTGTTTGCCGACCGGAACTTTTTGTGCGCGTCCGTCCTCGTCTCAATCGTGTTTCTATTGCTCTACGGCATCATGAATCTGCAGCCGCTGATGGCGCAAGGCTTGATGGGCTACACCGCGTATGCCAGCGGGTTGGCGCAGGCGTCGCGCGGCGTGGGCCTGGTGTTTTTCACGCCGGTGGTGGGACTTTTGATCGGGAAAGTGGACAACCGCCTGCTCATCGGCCCCGGAATGTTGTTGGTTGCGGCCGCCGCGTTGATGGATGGCAATTTCAACCTCGACATGTCCAACCACGACTTTTTCTGGCCGAATTTCATTCAAGGCATGGGCATGGCCTTGACGATGGTGCCGCTGATGACCGTGGCTCTGGCCACAATTACCAACCAACAAATGGGCAACGCCACCGGACTTTACGCGCTGGTGCGCAACCTCGCCGGCAGCATCGGTATCGCCATGGCGATCGCGATGCAAGCACGCGGCGCGCTGCGGCATCAAGTTTATCTCACGTCCCATCTGACGCCTTACGACCAGCCTTTTCAAAATGCCATGCAAGCGGGGCCGGCGGTTCTGGCCCACTCGATGGGAATCGCCCAAGCCGAACCGGGCACGCTAGGCGTGATCTATCAATCGCTGATTCTGCATTCCAACATGCTGGGCTTCGTGGATGAATACCGCTGGCTGGCGATGGTCTGCCTACTGTCCGTGCCGCTCGTGTTGTTGTTCAAAAAGGGCGACGGCAACCGGGAAGTGGCGCTGCACTGAACTCAGTTGAACCAGATTTATTGCAAAACATCGTTCCTAAAAATTCAAAACCAATCGAGACAAAAATTATGAAACCAAATCATTTATCAACCATGGCGGTGCTGGCGCTCCTGGCCGGCGGCTGCGCCAATCTGCCCAGCGTCGGGCCTGACTATCACAAGCCGGAAACCAAAGCCCCGGCAAGCTGGAGCGAACCGTTGGCAGGCGGCGAAACCAATGCCGCCGCAGTGACGGCGGCGTGGTGGAAAAACTTTCACGATGCGGAGTTGGACTCCTTGATCGCCCGCGCCGCCAAATCCAATCTTGATTTGAAAATCGCCCAGGCGCGCGTGCGCGAGGCGCGGGCGCATTATCGCATGACCGCCGCCAATTTCGGGCCGACGGTGGATGCCGCCGGTTCTTATGCGCGGCAGCGCCAGAGCGAAAACCAACCGGTGCTCAACTCGTTTCCGTCGCTCCCGTCCGGCGCCTATGAAAACAATGTCTATCAGGCGGGCTTTGACGCCTCGTGGGAAATTGACGTCTTCGGTGGCACCCGCCGCGCGACGGAATCGGCCAAGGCGCAAGTCGCCGTCGCGCAATTCGGCGAGCGCGAAATGCTCGTCACGCTGTTCGGCGAAGTTGCGCGCAACTATGTCGAGGCGCGCGGTTATCAGCGGCGTTTGGACATTGCCCGCGACAACATCCGCGCGCAGGAACAATCGCTGGCAATCGTGCAAAACCGTTTCACCAACGGCCTGACCAGCGACCTCGACGTGCAACAGGCCAGAACCGTTCTCGCCACCACGCGTGCGGTCGTGCCGGCGCTCGAAACGGCGCTCGCGGCCTCGATTCACCGGCTTGGTGTTCTGCTGGGACAACCGCCCGGGGCGTTGCAGACGGAATTGTCAACCGTCGCGCCCATTCCCGCCGCGCCGCCGGTCGTGCCCGTTGGCCTGCCTTCGGAATTGCTGCTGCGCCGGCCCGATGTGGCGCTGGCGGAACGTCAATTGGCCGCCGCGACCGCGAACATCGGCGTGGCCAAGGCGGATTTGTTCCCGAAATTCTATCTCACCGGTATGGCTGGCTTTGAAGGCACCAGCGCGGACGATTGGTTCAAGTCCGGCAGCCAGTTCTGGTCGGTGGGTCCCGCCGTGCAGTGGAGAATTTTTGATGCCGGACGCATTCGCGCGAACATCAAAGCCCAAAACGCGCGCCAGGAACAGGCGCTCGCCAATTACGAGAACACGACGTTGCTCGCATTTGAAGACGTCGAGAACGCGCTGACGGCCTACGCCAAGGAACAAATCCGCCGGCAGCATTTGGACGACGCGGTGAAATCGAGCACGGAATCCTTGCGCCTGGCGAATCAGCTTTACGCCAACGGCCTGTCGAACTTCATCAACGTGCTCGACGCCGAGCGCTCGCTCTATCAGGCGCAGGACGCGCTGGTGCAAAGCGACCGGACCATTTCGGCCAATCTGATCGCGCTTTACAAATCGCTCGGCGGCGGCTGGGAGACCCAATCGTTGTTGGCTTCAGCTTCTGCTGCTGCCAAAAACAAAACCAGCTCAAATCAAGAAAAGCTCTAAACCATGTCCACCCACCTGATCGTGTTTTTTGTATTAGCCGTCTTTTTTCTCGGATTGGCTTGGCACGATCAGCCATCCCGGTGAAAGGAGCGAAAGGAGATAAACATGAAAACCTATGATTTGATTGTGATCGGCGGCGGGCCGGCCGGAGTGAGCGGCGCGCGCCTGGCGGCGATGCACAACAAGACCGTCGCGCTGATCAACCCGGAAAAGGAATTGGGCGGCGCCGGCGTGAACACCGGCACCTTGCCCAGCAAGACCCTGCGCGAGACGGCGCTCGCCTTGTCCGGTGCGCAAGCCCGCAACTTGTTCGGCGTGGACATCGCGCTGCGGCGCGAGGCGACCGTGGCGGATTTCCTCCGTCACGGACAAAACGTCAAGGCCGGGTTCAACACCATGCTCGCCCAATGGACCGAGTCGCTGAAAATTGACTTATTCCCCGGCACGGCGGTCTTTGATGATCGGCACACGCTCCGGGTGACCAACCCCGCCAACGGTGCGTTGGCGCTACGAGGCGAAAAAATCCTTATTGCCACCGGCTCGTCGCCGTTTCGACCGCCGCTGTTTCCGTTCGACCAGCCGCACATTTACGACTCGGATACGATCCTGAGTCTGGATCGCCTGCCCCGGTCGCTGGCGGTGGTTGGCGCGGGCGTGATCGGCAGCGAATACGCCTGCATCTTTGCGGCGCTCGGCGTCGAAGTGCATCTGATTGACGGTCGGGACACGCTGCTTCCGTTTCTCGACGCGGAAGTTTCCAGCGCGCTGGCCGCTGCGATGAAGCGAAACGGCATTTTGCGGCACCAAAACGAGCGCGTTGAAAAATGTGTCGTGACCGGCCCGGAACGGATTGCGCTCAAGCTGGCGTCGGGTGGCGAGTTGACGGTGGAAGCGGTCTTGGTGGCCGCCGGCCGCACAAGCAACACGGCGCAACTCAATCTGCCCATCGCCGGTGTCGTCGTGGGTGAGCGCGGCCTGGTGCGGGTGGATGAACACTACCGCACCTCGGCGCAGAACATTTACGCGGCGGGCGACGTGATTGGATTTCCTGCCCTGGCGTCCACGAGCATTGAACAAGCCCACCGCGCGGTATGCCACGCGTTCGATTTCGGCGCGCACGCCGGGCTGCCGAAACTTTTGCCCACCGGCATTTACACGATTCCCGAAGCCGGCATGGTGGGCGAAACCGAGGAGTCGCTCAAACAACAAGGCGTGGATTACTTGGTGGGCCGCGGGCCGTATGCCAGCTCCGTCCGCGGCCGGATCATCGGCGACACCGGCGGCTTCGTCAAACTGCTGTTCCGGCGAAGCGACCTGAAGCTGCTGGGCGTTCACGTCCTGGGCGAACACGCCACCGAATTGGTGCATATCGGGCTGATGGCGATGCTGGCCGGAGCGACCGCCAGGATTTTTGACGACGCTTGCTTCAACATGCCGACGCTTTGCGAACTTTTCAAATTTGCCGCCCGGGAAGTGCTGGTTCAACAGGCAACCACAAAGTCACAGGGATCGCCGGACGGACAGTCACAGCTCGCGCAGGCAACAACAGCTAAATGACCCGAACCTCGCCAGACCATTTTTGACCAAATGACTATGAATACCACCATGAACACCTTCAAACGAATCGCCATCAACACCGGCGGCGGGGATGCGCCCGGACTGAATGCCGTCATCCATGCGGTCGTCCATGCCGCGCGCAATCTCGGTTGGGAAATCTTCGGCATCCGCGACGGATTCGATGGCTTGCTCCATCCCGAAAACTATCCCGATGGCGGGGTGATCAAACTGACGCGCCCGCTCGTCCGCAACATCGCGCACCTCGGCGGCACAATCCTGGGCACGAGCAATCACGGCAATCCCTTCAAGACGCGCGCGCCGCAGCCGGATGGTTCGCTCAAGGAAATTGACCGCGGTGACGAACTGGTGCGCCGGTTCCGGGAACGCCGGCTCGACGCGCTCATTTCCGTCGGCGGCGACGGGTCGCTCACCCTCGCGCGCGAATTGAACGAAAAGGGACTGCGCGTCATTGGCGTGCCGAAGACGATTGACAACGATCTCGAATCCACGATGACGACGTTCGGTTTCGACAGCGCGGTGTCGTTTGCGACCGAGTGCATTGACCGCCTGCATTTCACCGCCGAATCGCACCGGCGCGTGATAGTGGTGGAAGTGATGGGCCGGTATGCGGGGTGGCTGGCGCTGCATGCCGGCATCGCCGGCCGAGCAGATGCAATTCTGATTCCAGAAATCCCGTATGACATCTCCAAAGTCGCCGCGCACATCAAACGCAAGACCGCGGGCCGCGACCGGCAATACTCCATCGTCGTCGTGGCCGAGGGCGCGAAACCGCTCGGCGGCGGCGCGACCTTGAAGGAGGCGGCCAGTGCCTGGCACGTCGAACGGCTCGGCGGGGTGGGCGAGATTGTGGCCAGTCAGTTGCAGGGATTGACCGGCAAGGAAACGCGCACGGTGGTGCTCGGTCATCTGTTGCGCGGCGGCCAGCCAACCTCGCTCGACCGGTCCCTCGGCTTGATCTTCGGCGCGGCGGCGGTGCGCGCCTTGGTGGAAGGTCACGACGGCGTGATGGTCGCCCTCAACCCGCCGCGAATTGATTATGTTCCGCTGAAGGTGGCGACCGCCAAACTCAAGCTCGTGACTGCGGATGACTACGCCGTGATGACCGCGCGCACCTTGGATGTTTCGTTTGGGGATTAATGAGCAAAGAAACAAAAGACGCCAAAAATACATCCACATTTTAAGACCATGATCTACACCGTGATTCAAAGCCAAAAAGCGAGGTGCGTGTTTCTCACTTGCAGCGGAGATATGACGCTGAATGGGATGACTACCGCCTGGCAGGAAGTCCAACTTGTATTGGCGGAGTTGGAATGGAAACAAATCCTGATAGATGTCACCGGCGTGCAAAATGGTCCGGACACGGCGGAGCTTTTCGATTTGGCGAAACTCTTCTGGCGCAATTTTCCGAAGTCAGGCCGAATGGCGTTGGTGGTTCGCTGGGATCAATCCACGCTGGCCAAGTTGCTGGAAACCTTGCTGCGCAGCGTCGGCGTTTACCTGACAGTTTTTGTAAGTGAGGAGAGGGCGGAAGCCTGGATTGGGGAAAATTCCAAGAACGCATCAACGGTCAGCGTAGGACTTATTGCCGAAAACTGCGGCGCAATCTGATTTATTGAAAGGATTATTGCCATGTCATTTTTTATCAATCCAGTTGAAGAGGATCTTTGTGTCTATCTGACTTACGAAGGCCACTTATCAATGATTGAAATCATGTCCGCTCGATACGAAGCGAACGCATTGTTGTCGGAAAAGCGTTGGAATCGAATGGTCGTGGACATCACCAGCTTGCTGTCCAGGTTTGCCGCGCGGGAACTGTTTGATTTTGCCAGGGGCCTGTCGGCGGACTTACCGGAGAGTGTTCGCGTGGCGCTGGTGGCCCGTCCGAACCAGACCAAGCAAGCCAAACTGATCGAGAATGTCGCGCGCAACGACGGCCTGCTCCTGTCGTTCTTTCTCGACGTGGAAGAAGCAACCATTTGGGCGAAAGGGGTGAAGTTCCATGAGCGCATGAAATCGCAGCCTGCGGGCAACCTGGTCAAAGTATAATGGACATTTCCCCAACAAATGAACGGGCGACTTGCCGGATGGCTGAAATCTCACCAGCCAGCTGCCGCCAAGTCTTCCTCGGCGTTCAGCGGGTCTCCGAGACCCGCTTTGACCCAGAGGAGTGGAAAACGCCAAGTGAAGACGAGCTTGCGCCGGCAGGACACGCCCGCAATAGTGAAGCCACCAACAAATGGGACGTAGACTCCGAGACTGACACGCGCGTCGCCAGCGGGAAGGAATCTTCGCAAGAGCAGAGCGAAACAATCATCACACTTTATATGCGTGAAATTGGCCGGGTCAAACTGCTCACGCCGCAGGAGGAAATCGAACTGGCTGCCCGCATCAAACAAGGAGACGCGGAAGCCCGGAACCAGATGATCAAGGCCAACCTGCGGTTGGTAGTCAAGATGGCCAAGAATTATGAAGGAATGGGCGTGCCGTTGCTTGACCTCGTCAGCGAAGGGAATATTGGCCTGATGCGGGCGATTGAACGGTTCGATCCGGCCAAAGGCGGCAAGTTGTCCACTTATGCCTGCTGGTGGATCAAGCGCGCGATGATCCAGACTTTTGCCAATCAATCGAAGGCTACCCGCGTGCCGACGCACGTCATGGAAAAGCTTGGCAAACTGCGCCGGGTTTCCTTGCGGCTTCAGGAAGAATTGGACCGTGATCCCACGGATGAGGAGCTGGCGGCGGAGCTGGGAACCACCGCTTCCCGGATCGCGAGATTGCGGAGGGCGGTTCTTGAACCCGTCTCGCTCGATGCCGAAACCGACGGCGAAGGCTCGCGCAGTTATGCCGAGGTCATTGCCGATGAAAGAACAGAAACCCCCAGCCAGAAACTCGAAAATGAAACCCACCGGGCGATGGTGCGGCAAATCATTGACACACTTACCCATCGCGAGCAGGCCGTTTTGTATTCGCGCTTTGGGTTAGACGGACACGACCCCAAGAATTTGGAAGAAGTCGGGAAGGAACTCAACATCACCGACGAACGCGTGCGGCAGATACAAAACGCGGCCTTTGGCAAGCTTCGCCGCCGGCTCAAGAATTTTGAACAGGGCCTGATTTGCGAAGCGGACGGCAAGGGAAACATCAGTTGAAAAATCAAACTCAAAAACTATGAAACTAAGATATCCGATTTATTTACTGCTGCTGGCGCTCCTTTCCGGGCGTCTTTATGCCCAAACCTCGGCGTCGAATCCACCTGCGAAAAAATTGCAACCCGGGCAGATGCCATACTTCGATGCGGTGCCCGATCCGATTGAAGGTTTCAACCGCTGTTCCTGGGAGGTGAATGACTGGCTATTCCGTGACCTCATCTATCCCTTGAGTTTTGGCTACAACTTTGCCGTGCCAAAGTCGGTCCGCACCATGATCAGCAACGGCGGGCATAACCTGACTTATCCGGCGAGGCTCTTCAACAATTGCTGCGAGGGCAAGTGGCAGGGCGCGTGGATGGAGACGGAACGTTTCGGTGCCAACTCCACCGTCGGATTGGGCGGACTTTTTGATCCGGCGACGCATTGGAAGATCGGGCGCTCCGACCGGGATTTCGGCGAAACTCTGGGCCAGTGGGGTTCCGGGCCGGGATTTTATTTGATGCTGCCGCTCGTCGGTCCGAGCAATGGCCGGGACGCGGTTGGCAAGCTGGTGGACATGCCGTTGGACATTTGCTTTTGGATCGGGGTCGCGTATCCGCACGAACTCTGGCCGAACGCCATCCGCACGGGCATCGGGTTCAATAACATCAGCGGCCAAGCGCGGGACTACAAGCGCGAACTTGATTCGTTCACGGATCCCTATGAAGCAATTCGCACGCTCTATTCGTTGAACCGTCAGCGGCTCATCCTGGACTACATTCCAAGTTACGACACCAATGACAATCCGAATCCCACGATCCGCGCGGTGCTGTTCAAGCCCGTGATTGCAAATTTCGCGGATCAGGCCGTCACGCGCAAAATCATGGTGTCCGCCACGGGAAAGAAACTGGCTTACTCCTGCTGGATGCAACCCAAGCCGGCACCGCTGGTGTTTTACATTCCCGGACTCGGCGCCTCGCGGTTCGACCGTTCCACGATGGCGTATGCGGACATGATGTATCGGCATGGTTATTCCGTGGTGGCCTTTTCGAGTCCGTTCCAGAAGGAGTTCATGGAATCGGCTTCCACGATGGCGTTGCCGGGTTACGCCCCGGCGGATTGCGATGATGTGGTGAACGCGCTCAAATTAATTTCGGCCGACCTGCGGAAATGGCAGGGCGATAAAATCACCGGCACCAGCCTGACCGGCGTTTCCCACGGCGGCTATTTTACTTTGATGATCGCCGCGCGCGAGGCGGCCGGTGAACTTGGCGACCTGTCCTTCGACCGCTATGTCGCCGTCAATCCGCCACGGCAACTGGCCCACGCCGCGCAATTGCTGGATGAGATGTTTGATGCGCCGCTTGCCTGGCCGGCGGACGAACGGCGGAAGCGGATGGAGGAGTGCGTTTACAAAGCCCTGTATTTTGCGGACAACGGTCTGGATGTATCCGGCAACATTCCATTAACCCGCACCGAATCCGACTTTTTGATCGGCCTGACCTTCCGCTACACGCTGATGAACGTCATTGTGGACAGCCAACGCCGGAATAATTTGGGCGTCTTGAAAGTCAATCCGGCGAAGTTTGTCCGGCAGGATTCCGTCCGCGAAATCCGGCAGATCAACTACGCCGAATACACCGAACACTTCGTGCTTCCCTACCTGATCAAGACCGGTCGCGTGACGAGCCATGAACAAGTCCTGGCCAACACCGACCTGACCCAAAGCACGGAACTGCTTCGCAAGAATCCAAAGATTCGCGTGCAGATTTGCGAGGATGACTTTCTGCTGACACCGACCGACCTGCCCTGGTTCCGCTCCACGTTTGGCGACCATCTTACCGACTATCCCGTCGGCGGGCACCTTGGAAACCTGCATCTCCCCGCCGTCCAGGAGAAGTTGGTGCAACTGTTTCCACAACCAAGAAATTAATTAAGGAAATTTCACAAAATGAAAACCAGCGCTGAAGCCATCCTGAAATGCTTGCCGGTCTCCAAGCCTTTCGCCCTGCTCGTTTTTTCCGCGCTGCTGGTCAGCGGCTGCGCGCACTATCCGGTCAATGCGCCGCTGACGGCGGTTAAACCAGCCGCCGGCTACCGCTTCGAGAACGCCGTCATCCAGACCAACGCCGACGATACTTTGGTGGTGCTGGCTTTTTCCGGCGGCGGCATCCGCGCGTCGGCTTTGAGTTACGGCGTGCTGCAAGAACTGGCAAAAACAGAGGTTGGCTCCCGGACCAATGAACATCGCCTGCTGGACGATGTCAAAATGGTTTCTGCCGTTTCCGGCGGCAGCATCACGGCGGCGTATTACACGCTCTATGGCGACCGCATCTTTTCCGATTACGAATCGCGCTTTCTCAAGCGGCACGCTCAAACCGGCCTGCTGCTTCGAACTTTGGCTCCTTGGAATCTGGCGCGGCTGACTTCACCGAAATATTGCAGCAGCGATTTGGCGGCGGAATACTATGACCATTTGCTTTTCGATGGCGCGACGTTTGCCGATCTTACGCCGCGACCTGGCCGACCGTTCCTCATCGTCAACGCCACTGACCTGGCCATCGGCGCGCGCTTTGAATTCACGCAGGACCAGTTCGACCTGCTCAATTCCGATTTGTCGAAGTTCCCCATCGCGCGCGCGGTGGCGGCCTCGTCGGCGTTTCCGCTCTTTTTTCCGCCGGTGATCCTGAAGAACTACTCAACGGAGCAGCCCGCGCCGGAACCGGAGTTTATTCAGTCTGTTTTGTCCAATTCCACGGCCTCCAGCCGCCTGAAAAATCTGGCGGTGCAGCAGCGCTCCTATGTTGACGGCGACCGGCGAAAATATGTCCATCTGGTTGACGGAGTGATCTCCGACAATCTCGGCCTGCGCGGACCCGTGGAACGCGCCCTCCGGATTGAAGAGCCGGGACTGACACCGCCAATTCCCGTGAAAATTCCGCGCCGACTGGCCGTCATCATTGTTGACGCTAGCACCGAGCAAGACCATGGCTGTGATGCGAAAGACCGGACGCTGGGATGGGGAACCGTGATGGGTTCGGTGGCGCAGATTACCGGGAACCGCTATTCGTTTGAGACCATCGAATTGTTCAAGGAAGTTTCCGCGCGTCTGGACCGTGAACGCGAGGCCGCGCGCGCCCAAACCGGCGATTCGCCATCAGGCAAAATCGAATCCTACATCGTGGAACTGCATTTCAGCCAGTTGGCCGACGAATCCGACCGCCGCTTTTTCAATGGCGTGCCCACGTCGCTGCAGCTTCCTTCAAAGACGGTGGATCGTTTGTGCCAGTTGGCCGCCCGCCAGCTGGCCGAAAACGTGGAATTTCAACGATTGGTCACTGACCTGCGGAACCAGCCAATCAAATCGGATTCACCAGCCTGCCGTTCCGTTGCCGTCGCGAAAGTTGCAACCCAAATGGCAAAGCCATGAACACCACGGAAGGAACTCCAGATGCCATGCTTTATTAATCCAGTTAAAGAAGATCAGTGCGTTTTTGTGACCTATCAAGGCGAGATGACGCTCGGTGAAATCATGGCGGCCCGATATGAAGCCAATGAACTTCTGTCAATGAAGCGATGGAATCGAATCGTCGTGAACATCGCCGGATTGCGATCCACCCCAACGACACTGGAATTGATAGATCTGGCCAGTGACCTCTCCTCCGACTTGCCGCCAAGCATTCGGATTGCGCTGGTCGTCCGCCCAGACCAACTCAAAGACGCCAAACTTGTTGAGAATGTCGCGCGGATTGAAGGTGTGCTCCTCGCCCATTTTCTGGATCCGGATATGGCCGCTCTTTGGGTGAAGCAATCACCCGGCAAAATTTAATTATGAACACACACAATATTGATATGACTACCAGCACGATTGATCTCACCGTTGAACTTCGTTCCGCGAACGGATCGGCCACGGAATTTTACCAAGCCGATGAGGAGCGCGTCCACGAAACGCTCCGCATGCTGGCGGCACCGCAGTTGTTCGCCCAGCGCCACTTGCTGCTGGCCTCGCAACACTGCGCCAGTATGATTCCCTGTCAAGGGATTGACATGATCCTCGTCCGCACCTCCGCGCGGACGCCGCTGAAATTCCCGCTGAATCTTCCCGCCGGCGTGTTTGACCTCGTTGAACAGCCGGAGGCTTGGCCGGACAACCAACCGGCCGCGATTGAAAATCAAAACGGGCAGCCCGGGCAGCCGCGCCGGCGCGACTCGCAGGTGGAGATACATACCCTCGGCGGTTGGACGGTCACACTGAAAACGGCGGCGATGATTCGCGGAAATGTTCAGGACGAGCGGCAATGGTTTTCGCGCTTGCCGGATGTGCCGACCATTCCCTTCCGCCTGGAGGCAGGCGGCTTCGGCCTCATCAACACCGCCAACATCCTGCGGGTGAGCGCCTGGCCCAAACCCGAAGCGCTCCCCGGCGTCGCGCTGCCACTCGTCTTGCGGCGATGGACTTCGGAAGCCCGGCATAAATGCCAATCAGCGCGAAATGAACGCTACTGAAGCACCATGAAATTGAAATATTCACCATTGCTTCTGACGCTTGCGCTGCTGGTCAGCGGGTGTGCGCATTTTCCGGTCAATGCACCATTGCCGCCGGCCGGTTCGCACGCCGGCTACCGTTTTCAGAATGCCGCCCCGCAGACCAATTCTGACGATTTGTTCTTGATGCTCGCGTTCTCTGGCGGCGGCACGCGGGCCGCCGCGCTTTCATACAGTGTGCTTGAAGAACTCAAGAAAACGGAAGTGGGCCAGCTCGACAACCAGCACCCGCTCCTGAAAGATGTCGGCCTCATTTCCGCGGTTTCCGGCGGCAGCTTCACCGCCACTTACTACGCCCTCTGGGGCGACCGCATCTTCTCGGACTTCGAACCGCGGTTTCTCAAAAAGAATGTGCAGACCGGTTTGCTCCTTCGGGCTATGGCCCCTTGGAATCTGGTTCGGCTGCCCTCGCCATCATTTAGCCGGACCGAACTGGCGGCGGAGTATTATGACCACCTGCTTTTCAAAGGCGCGACGTATGCCGACATAATGGCGCAACCCGGCCACCCATTTCTCTGCGTCAACGCCACGGACGTTGCTTCCGGCGCGCGGTTCGAATTCACCCAGGATGAATTTGACCTGATCCAGTCGGACTTGTCGCAATTCCCGGTTTCCCAGGCCGTGGCCGCCTCCTCCGCGCTCCCGCCTTACCTGACACCGGTGACTCTGAAAAACCATTCGGCGGAGCAAGCGGAGGCCGAACCGGAATGGATACAGTCCATTCTGTGCGACCCAGCAGCTTCTACTCGCATGAAATACATTGCTTCACAGGCGCACTCTTACACAGATGGGCATCGCAACTATATCCATTTGGTTGATGGCGGATTTTCCGACTATCTCGGATTGCGGGGCGCCATTGACCGGGTCATCGCCCGCGAGCAGTCCGCCCATGTCCCGAGTGTGCCTTGGAAACTTCCCCGCCGCGTGGCCCTGATCGTCGTTGATGCGGACCGGGACTATGACTACGGCTGGGACTCCAAAGAATCCTCGCTTGGATTGGGCACGCTGCTTGGCTCCGTTGGCCAGGTTACGGTGAGCCATTATTCCTTTGAAACCATTGAATTATTCAAGGAAGTCATGGGCCGTCTTTCTCGTGAGCGGACCGGCTCGGGCGATTCCTCGCCGGTGGAAATTGAAACCTACGTCATCGAGTTGCACTTCAATCAACTTCCCAACGAAGCCGACCGCCGCTTTTTCAATACCGTGCCCACGTCGCTTCAGCTTCCTTCAAAGACGGTGGACCGTTTGCGCCAGTTGGCCGCCCGCCAGCTTGCCGACAATGTGGAATTTAGACGGTTGGTCTCTGACCTGCGGAACCAGTCCATCAAACTCAATTCACCAAGCCGCCCCTCCGTTGCGAACGCGAAAGTTGCAACCCAAACGGCAAATCAATGAACACTACACTTATGAAAAACAAAGTTAAAACACATCAATCTCCCCTTGCGCGTTACGACTGCGGGTCGGTCAAACTGTCCGGTGACACCAATGCTCTTTATGAGCGGCACGTCACGTTCGACCAGGTTGTCGCGGAAACGGAAACCACCGACCGCGACAAGTTTGAAGCCATCGCACGCTCCGTGCGCGATGTGCTGTCGCAACGTTGGCTGAAGACCGAGCAGACTTATCAGCAGCGCAACGCCAAGCGCGTCTATTATCTCTCGATGGAATTTCTGCTCGGCCGCGCGCTGGCCAACAATATCTCCAATCTCCGGCTCGACCCGGAGGCGCAACAATTCGCCAAACATCACCAACTTGATCCGCTCCAGATCAACGAGCAGGAGCCGGACGCCGGCCTCGGCAACGGCGGCTTGGGCCGGTTGGCGGCGTGCTTTCTCGATTCGATGGCGACGCTCGGCATTGCTGGCATGGGCTATGGCTTGCGTTACGACTACGGCATTTTCCGGCAAAACCTCCGCGACGGCTGGCAGGCCGAGCAACCTGACCACTGGCTCGCCCGGCCCGATCCGTGGGAAGTGGCGCGGCCCAACGAAGCGGTTGAAGTGAAGCTCAACGTGTCGTTTGAGATTCGCAACGGCGTATTGCGCGTCGTCGAAGGGCGGCCTTCCACGCTCATCGGCATTCCGTATGACCGGCCCGTGGTCGGCTACGGCGGTAAAACCATCAACACGCTGCGCCTATGGGCCGTCAAGGCGTCGAATAATTTTGATTTCGCGCAATTCAGCAGCGGCGATTTCGTCGGTGCGCTGGCCGAAACGCTCACTGCCGAGACGATCACGCGCGTGCTGTATCCCGACGATCACACGACGCAGGGCAAAGGCCTGCGATTCCTTCAAGAATACTTTCTGGTCGCGTGCTCGCTGGCCGACCTCGTCCGCCGTTTCCGCGCCGCCGGCAACGATTGGTCCGCGCTGCCCGACCATGTCGCCATTCAACTCAACGACACGCATCCGACCATGGCCGTGCCGGAGTTGATGCGACTGCTGCTGGACGAAGCGAAACTGAGCTGGCCCGACGCGTGGAATCTCACGCAACGCACGCTCGCATACACGAACCACACACTGTTGCCGGAAGCGCTGGAGAAATGGCCGGTGCAGTGGTTTCAAGATCTGCTGCCGCGCCATCTCGAAATCATTTACGAAATCAACCGCCGCTTTCTCGACGATGTCCGCGCCAAGTATCCGAGTGACGAAGGCCGCATCGCGCGCGTCAGCCTCATTGAGGAAGGCGAGTATCGGCAGGTGCGCATGGCGAATCTCGCCATCGTCGGCTCGCACAGCACCAACGGCGTGGCCGCATTGCACTCGGAACTGCTCCAGCAGCGGGTTGTGCCGGATTTCGCCGCCATGTTCCCCGAGCGCTTCAACAACAAGACCAACGGTGTCACGCCGCGCCGCTGGTTGTTGCTGGCCAACCCGTCGTTGGCGGCGGTCATCACCGATGCCATCGGCGATGGCTGGATCGCCGACCTCGCGCAGTTGGAGAAATTGAAACCGCTCGCCGACGACAAAGCGTTTTGCGACGCAGTCCGCAAAGCGAAACGCGACGCGAAGACGCGGTTTCTCCGGTGGCTCGACCTGCCGGGGATTGATCCCGACAGCATTTTCGACACGCAGATCAAACGCATCCACGAATACAAACGGCAACTCCTGAACGCGCTGCACATCGTCGTGCTCTACCACCGCCTGCGCGAGAACCCGCGGCTCGACGTTCCGCCGCGCACGTTCTTCTTCGCCGGCAAGGCCGCGCCCGCCTACTGGTTCGCGAAGCTCGTCATCAAGTTTATCAACAATCTGGCTGGCACGCTGGATGGCGACCCGATCACTCAAGGACGGCTGAAAGTCGTGTTCGTGCCGGACTATCGCGTCTCGGTCGCGGAATATCTCATCCCGGCGAGCGATGTGTCTGAGCAGATTTCGACGGCTGGTTACGAGGCCAGCGGCACGAGCAACATGAAGTTCATGATGAACGGCGCGCTGACCATCGGCACGCGCGACGGCGCAACCATCGAAATGGCTGAAGCGGCTGGCGAGGAAAACTTCTTCCTGTTCGGCCTGAACGCGGAACAGGTCGAGGCCAGTCGCGGTTGGTATAATCCAATCTGGCACTACGAGAACGAGTCGGAAACACGCACCGCGCTCGACTTGATTGCCCGCAATCATTTCAGCCGAAACGAACCCGGCATCTTCACGCCCATCCTCGATGCGCTGCTGCAACACGGCGACCACTACCGGCATCTGGCCGACCTCGCCAGTTACGCCCAAGCCCATCAACGACTGGGGGAATTGTATGCCGACCAACCGGCGTGGACACGCAAGGTGATCTTGAACCTCGCCGCGTCCGGCCGGTTCTCCAGCGACCGCACCATTGCCGAGTATGCCAGCGAGATTTGGCACGCCGAGCCCGTTTCGACCGAATAAGGGAATCGAACCTCGTTACACCAAGACGCAGAAGAGGAGGTTCTGGTATTTTTAATACAAACTCAGTTGCCAGCGGTTGCCAGAAATGACTTTTTGCACCACATTGAGGCGGATTTTTGTGGATTGAATGTGGGCGAGGCGAAACCGCTAATTGCCCTTATTTATCAACTGTATTGTGGATATTTGTGATGTTTTTTAATAGTGAATAAAACGCGGGGATGCTGTCCCGCCGGGAAAGGCCCAAACGAAAGTTTGGTAGCAGTCACACCTTCTGATCTGTGAACACCGCCCACAAATCCCGCCAGCACCGCCAGCGGTTGAAACTGTTTTTGCCAGCCAATAGCCACCGCACTGCGATGGGGTTTACGAGTTGTACATATCGCATAATGATACAATGTTTCAAATCAAAATCATAAGAAATATTCCGAGGGGAAAGCGGCTGGTTAACCTGGCGCGGTGAAGCCAAGGCGAGGATAGAAGATGGCGGATTGAGGATGGCCATGACCGGCTCGCCGGGAGTCTCGCCTCACCAGCCCGGCGGGCGAATTGCGAATTTCAAATGGGAAATGGCCTGGGGGGCAGCGGCAGCCGACGGGCTGGATTCCCATTCTGGAACCCGCCGGCAGGATGCCGGCGCTCCCAGGCCCTCTCACCCGAGGGGGGAGGAACGGGCTACGCTGGGCACCGTCCCCACCATTCAAGAACCGTGTCAAGATGCGCCCGTTGCGCGGTTGCGCTGGTTGACATGGTGGCGGCTTGATTTATCCGCCTTTTAACCTATTCTACAGGACTCGATTTATGGAACTGAACAACGAAGAGATACGTCGCTACTCCCGGCATCTGATTTTGCCGGAAGTCGGCCTGGCCGGGCAGAAGAAGATCAAAGCCACGAGTGTCCTGTGCATCGGCGCGGGCGGCCTTGGCTCGCCCATCGCCATGTATCTCGCCGCCGCCGGCATCGGCAAGATCGGCATCGTGGATTTCGACACCGTGGATTATTCCAATCTGCAACGGCAGATTCTCCACACCGACGCGGACGTGGGCCGTTCCAAGGCCGAGTCGGCCAAGGAAACCATCCGCGGCATCAATCCGAACTGCGAAGTTGTCATTCACAACACGCGCATCTCGTCCGAAAACGCGCTCGACCTGATCCGCCCTTACGACATCGTGGTGGACGGCACGGATAATTTCCCGACGCGCTACCTCACGAACGACGCCTGCGTGCTGCTGAAGAAACCCAATGTCTATGGCTCGATTTTTCGTTTCGAGGGACAAGCCAGCGTGTTCGCGCCGCATCTCGGCGGACCGTGCTATCGCTGCCTGTATCCCGAACCGCCGCCGCCGGGAATGGTGCCGAGCTGCGCGGAAGGCGGCGTGCTGGGCGTGCTGCCCGGCATCATCGGCTGCATTCAGGCGACGGAAATTTTGAAGCTCGCGCTCGGCAAAGGCCATTCGCTCATCGGCCGGCTGGTGTTGTTCAACGCGCTGGACATGAAGTTCCGCGAATTGAAATTGCGCAAAGACCCGGCGTGTCCGATTTGCGGCGAGCATCCGACGATCAAGGAATTGATTGATTACGAGACCTTCTGCGGCATCGTGCCGGAGCCGGAAAACACCGGCAATCCCGACGAAGTCACCGTGCAGGACATGAAGCAGGCGCTCGATAATCCGAGCCTCAACATCAAGGTCGTGGACGTGCGCGAGCCGGATGAATACGAAATCGCCAAGGTCAACGGCGTGCCGCTGCTGCCGTTGAGCCAGCTCAACGAACGCTTCACGGAACTCGACCCGAATCAGCAATATTATCTGCACTGCAAAGCCGGCGTGCGCTCGATGAAGGCGCTGAATTTCCTGCGCCAGCAGGGCTTCAAATACGTCAAGAGCGTCAAGGGCGGCATCACCGCGTGGTCGGACGAGATTGACCGCAACGTGCCGCGCTACTGAAGCGCAGCCACCGGCAACATGGACTCAGTCATTGCCAACGGCAAACCGGTTGCGGCGGAACTGCCGTGTTCATTGGAGAAATTCCTCGTCGCGCAAAACCTTTTGCCGCGCAGCGTCGTGGTGGAACACAACGGCGAGGCGGTCGCGCCGTCGGAATTTCCGCAACGGCAAGTCCGCGCGGGTGACCGGCTGGAGATCGTCAAGATTGTTGCCGGCGGGTGAGTTGGGGAGCTGACAGATATTGCAGAAGACAACATTGGCACATCGGCGTTGGTGGCAACGGTCTCCCCTCCGAAACGGGAAGCTGTCCGGCGTAAAGCCAAAGCGAGGATGGAAGATTGAGGATTGATGATGGCAAAACCTGAAGCCAAACTTTTTAAACCCAGATTCGAGGACGAGGACGAGGACGAGCGCCAATACTTCATTTTCAGACAGTCTCTTAGCCGCAAAAAGACGCAGTCGAATTTTAACCACGGATGGACACGGATAAACACGGATTTTTAGCCGCAAAAAGGCACAGAAGGCGCAAAAGAACAAACGAAAAACAAAACCTGAAACTTGAGACCTGAGACCTGAACCGAAGTTGGCAGGGGGTGCAACTGGATGGATTGATGTTAGAGCCTCCTCACGTCGGCTGCTACGGGGCATTAACCGCAATGGACGGCCACAGGAGTTGGGGAATACTTGTCAGGGCGTGATGTTTTTCGCCATAATTTTCCGATATGAAATGGAGATTCCAATGGGTTTGGCGGCTTGGACTGGTGGCGTTTGCCGCCATCGCTTTTTGGGCGGTCTGGTCCGAGGCGCAAACCGTCACCAACATCCCAGCCAAGCCCGCTGGCATCACGACCCCGGCTTCCGACCCAACGACGCCCACCAACAAAATTCCGGTCCTGACGTTTGGTTTGGATACGGTGGATTTCCTCAAGGAGCATGAAGCGCTCAACCAGCCGCTCTGGAAATATCTCGCCTCGCTGATTTATATCGCACTGGCGTTCTTAGCAGCGTGGGTGCTGGATCAGGGCGTCTATGGCTGGCTTAAACGGATTGCAGCCAAGACCGAGACAAAATACGACGACCTGCTGTTGGAACTGCTGCATGGGCCGGTCAAGGTGGTGGCCTTTGTCATTTTTCTGAACATCGGACTTAACGTGTTTGACTGGCCGGAACGCGCGCAAAGCTACATTTCCCGCGCGTTCATCATAATCGTTGCCTGTTCGGTCACTTATGTCGCGTTGAAAATCGTGGATCTGCTGCTCGGTGTCTGGCGCGAAAAAATCATCTCGCCCGCCGACCGCACGTTTGCGGACCAGCTCTTGCCGTTTATCAGCAAAGTGGGCAAGACGGCCATCATCATCGCGGCGATTTTGCTGACGGCGGAAAATCTGAACTGGGAAATCAAATCCCTGCTCGCCGGCCTGTCCGTCGGCGGCCTGGCGCTCGGCCTCGCGGCGCAGGACACGGTGGCCAACCTCTTCGGCGCGGTGGCGATTTTCTTGGACAAGCCGTTTCACATCGGCGACCGCATCAAGGTCGAAGGCGTGGATGGCATGGTGGAAACCATCGGCCTGCGGAGCACGAACGTCCGCAGCCTTGACGGGCATCATGTGACGATTCCGAACAAGCTGATGGGCAACGCCATCATCACCAACATCACGCGCCGCCCGACCATCAAGACGGAAATGAATTTCGGCCTGACCTACGACACGCCGGCGGAAAAGGTGAAACGCGCGACGGCATTGCTCGAAGAAATCTTTCGTACGAATCCGCGCACGGCCGATTTGCTCATCAGCTTCAACAAGTTCGCCGACTCGGCGCTGAACATCTTTGTCGTCCATGTCTGGAACGGCACGGATGCCAAGCAGCATTTCGCCGAGATGCAGGAATTGAATTTGCAGATCAAGGCGCGCTTTGACGCGGAGAAGATCGAATTCGCCTTCCCCAGCCAGACGGTTTACCTCAAGTCGGACGCATCTTGACACTGGGGAGCACCTCACCCCGGCCCTCTCCCCATCGGCTCCGCAGACTCCGCCGACGCGGAGAGGGAGAAACGCTCCCGGCGTCAAGCCGTTGGAATGCGCCGGGTGGTTCAGGGGTTCAAAGCGCGAACTATTTCGGTTGGGGGAATTCTCTCCCCGCTTGGGCGGGGAGAGGGAGTAAGGACAGTGTCCAGATGCACCCCGTCAAATCGGACGCGGCAAAATGATTTGTCAGCGCCGCGCCGTTGCGGCTTAATTTACGGATGGAATTCATCAACCACCTCGTCTGGCACGACGGCAAGCTGCTCGGCATTGACTGGAGCGTCTGGAAAATCATTGGCTGGCTCGGCAACGCCGTCTTCTTCTCGCGCTTTTTCGTCCAGTGGTATGCCACGGAAAAAAAGAAGCAGGTTGTCGTGCCGCAGGCGTTCTGGTGGTTGAGCCTCATCGGCTCGGTCACGCTGTTGAGCTATTCGCTGCACCAGCAGGATTCCGTCTTCATCTTCGCCTACGCGTTCACCTGGATTCCCTACATCCGCAACCTGATGATCCACCGGAAAAACAAGGCCGCGCGCATCGTGTGCGCCGGTTGCGGGCAAAAAAATCCGCCGCAGGCGAACTACTGTCCGCACTGCGGCGGGAAACTCGCGAAGTGAATCACTTCTTCGGGGCGGCGGAGGGAGCCACCGGCGCGGTGCCGGTCGGGACGATGCCGTATTTCAGCAGCACCGGACGGAAGTCGGGATGCGCCTTGCCGTATTCCACCAACTGGCTGATGAAGCTGTTCATCAAAGCCTGATTCTGGTTGAACGCGCCGATGATCTGCGTGGCCTGCGGGCGGATGGCATCAATGTCCTTGCCCGCGACGCTGGCCTGCCGGTAAAAGTAAACCGTCACCGTGCCGCTCACGACGATGAGCGCCAGCAGCAGCGAGAACATCTGGCGTTTCAGCGCGTCAATTTCGGAATTCATGTCGGTGCTCATATTACTTGGCGGCGGTTTTGGGTTGGATGGATTGGAGGAGGCGGGCCAGCTCCGGGCTTTTGGCCGAGGCGTTGTAGGCGGCGGTATCGTTCGCCAGCCCCTGCGCGCGCATGAGCTGGTTGTTGGCCAGCGTGGCGTTCGTGCTCAACATCTTGAACTCGCGGGCGCGCGTCATGCTCAACAGGGCGAAGACCACCCCGAGGATCACCAGCACGGCGAGAATAAAATTCAGGACGGTTGTGGTCGTGTCGGATTTCATAAGCTCGGGAAATCTAGCCAATCAGCCGGGAAAGTCCACTGTGATTTTCGTCGGTCAAATGACACTTTCGCTTTGCCTTCGGGAACCGCCGCCGGCTTAAATGTGCGCCATGCGGAACCTCACGGCTTTGACCCTTTTTCTTTTTCTGCTGGCCGGTTTGGCCGCAGGTTCCGATGCCGCCCATGAACAGAAAAATTCCGAGCATCCGCAGCCGTGGCCGGGCGGCGTGATTCCCTACGACATCTCCAAGCTCACGCCGCCGCAGCAAACGCTCGCCCTGCGCGCGATGCAGCGCTGGCTGGACACCGGCGCGAACCTCAAATTCATCCCGCGCACGAAGGAAATTGAATACGTCAATTTCACTGGCAAAACCGACGCCGGCAACAACACCAGCCACATCGGATTCATCAAAGGCGACCGCACCGACATCAACATCACCGCCTTCTGGTGGCGCGACCTCGAATGGATGCCCGCGCACGAACTCGGCCACGTCCTCGGCTTCCATCATGAACACCAGCGCTGGGACCGCGACCAGTTCATCACCGTGCATTACGAAAACATCAAGCCGGGCCGCGCGCCTGACTACGACTGGATTGCCAAAACCAACTGGCTGGTGACGACGCTGCCCTACGATTACAAATCCATCATGCACTACCGCGTCTGCTGGGCCGGCGCGCATGAGGAGGAATGCACCGACGGCGACGGCAGCAGCCCGGGCGCGGTGCTGTCGCCGAAGGACAGAAAATACGACGGCGTCATCGGCCAGTGGACAGAAAACGGCATCAGCGCGCTCGACGCGGAAAAGGCGCGGCTGGTTTACGGTGTGAAAAAATGAACCGCTAATCGGCGCTGATATTCGCTAATCAAAGCTTGGTATTCCGAAAATTAGCGGCAATTAGCGCGGATTAGCGGTTAAAGGTTACTTCGCCGTCACGACGACGTAATTCTTTTTGCCTTTGCGGAGCAGGACGTGTTTGTCGAAGAGCAAATCGGCGGCGGTCACCGCCCGCGTGGCGCTGGCTTCGCGGACGTTGTTGATATTCACGCCGCCGCCTTCGATGTCTTTTCGTGCCTGGCCTTTCGACGGACACAAGCCGGCATGAACCACGAGTTCCACCAGCGGAAGACCCGCGCCATCGAGCTTGGCCTTCTCAATCTCCTTCGTCGGCACTTCGCCGATGATTTCGTTGAACGTGCTTTCCGCAATGTCTTTCAGCTCGCCGCCGAAAAGAATCTCGCTCGCCCGCACGGCTTCCGTCGTGGCCGCCGCGCCGTGGATCAAATCCGTCGCCGCCTTCGCCAGCGCCTTATGCGCCACGCGTCCGCCGGGGTTTTCCGCGTGCGACTTTTCCAATGCCTCGATTTCTTCCTTCGCCAAAAACGTGAAATATTTCAGATAGCGGATGACGTCGCGGTCATCGGTGTTGATCCAGAACTGGTAGAACTTGTAAACGCTGGTGCGCTTGGGATCGAGCCAGATGGCGCCGGCGGCGGTCTTGCCGAACTTGGAGCCGTCGGTGTTCGTGATGAGCGGCAGCGTCAGGCCGAAGACGTGTTTGCCGAGCTTCTTGCGCGTCAGCTCGATGCCGGCGGTGATGTTGCCCCACTGGTCGCTGCCGCCGATCTGCAGCTCGCAGTTCGCGTCGCGGCACAGCACCATGAAATCAAACGCCTGCAGCAGCATGTAGCTGAACTCGGTGAAGCTGATGCCTACGTCGCGGTCTTCCATGCGCGCGCGGACGGATTCCTTGGCGACCATCTGGTTGACGGAAAAATGCTTCCCGATGTCGCGCAGAAAATCGAGGAACGAAATGCCCGCCGTCCACGAAGCATTATCCACCAGCCGCGCTGGATTTTGTTTCGTTTCAAAATCGAGCAGCTTCGCGAGTTGCACCTTCACGCTGGCGATGTTGTGGTCGAGAATTTCCTTGGTGAGGAGCTGGCGCTCGGCGGTCTTGCCGCTGGGATCGCCGATGGAACCAGTCGCGCCGCCGGCCACCGCGATGGGATGATGGCCGAGCAATTGAAAGCGGCGCAGCGCCAGCAGCGGCACGAGATTGCCGACATGCAGGCTGTCGGCGGTCGGGTCGAAGCCGCAGTAAAGCGTGATGGGCGCGGCGGTTTTCTTTTCCAGTTCCGCCGCGTCCGTGCAGTCGGCCACGAGGCCGCGCCATTTCAATTCATCAATGATGCTCACGCCGGCAGAATAGATGGCCGGTTTCCAATTGCCAATTTCCAATTCAAATCCTCCGCGCCGGGAGCGCCGGCATCCTGCCGGTGGGTTGGTTTGTTGTTCGTGAAAATTGCCGGCTGGAAGCCGGCGCTCCCGGCCAGCCGCAACTGCGGCCGTTTGGGTTCACTTTGGACTTGGGGCTTTGGACTTTAATCTGCGCCGGTGTCAAAAATGTTGAAAGCTTCCGGCGCGATGGCCAATTGCCGATTCGCTTCCAAACCGCTTCGCCTGGATGCCGGGAGAGACGCCCCAAGCTGGACGGCAAAATGAGTCAAAATAAAAACAAGATATGATTAGTATATTCTTTTATCCCGCATAAAAATTCTTCCGATAGCAAATGGCAATTCAATATAAATGACAAAGATGAAACATATGAAAACACTCTATGCCTCACTTCTAATCGGGTTTTCCACTCTAGGAGTTTCCCGGGCGGATATTGATATTGTTGGAAGTGGCGAGAACGTGGACATGGCTTCCCATGTGATCGCCAATGGGGGATGGGGGTCTTCATGGAGCGGTGTTGTTACCGACCCCAACTGGTTTATCATTGCCGGCCCTTCGGTTACCACCCCCTATAATGCCTTCGTGCCCCAATCCGTGCCGGCACCATACTATGTGGGTTCCCAAAGCATCGGGGGCAATGCCAGTGGGCCTACAGATCCGGCCTTTGGTGCCTATCAAACTGGCGTGACTGTTGGCACCAACAATTATAAATGGATTTCACCCACTGCAAACGCTAACAGCATGACTGGTGGAACTTATAACTGGATCGCCGAGCAGACCTTTTCTGTTTCCACGGCCGGGTATTACAATTTCGATTTTCAAGGAGCTGGCGACAACTACATCAGTTTCTTCATCAACGGCAACGTGGATACTGCCAACACGACGAGCCCCACGATTGTCGGGGGCACGCAAATTGGGGACAAACTTTCCGACTTTGGAAATTTATCCACCCTCACCGGCACGGCCTACTTGAATGCCGGAGACAACACCGTATATATGCAAGTCACTGACTTCGGTGGCCAGACCGGTGCCATTATCACCCAATCAACATTTGCCATCGCCCCCGCTCCCGAACCATCTACGCTGGCATTGGCTGGGCTGGGCGGGCTGAGCCTGCTCTGGCAGTTCCGCCGTCGGAAATAATTTTCAATCTCTTCATAACCCTCGCGTTCATCCGGCGAGGGTTTTTGCTTTGCAGGCCGGCTTGGTCAATGGAACTCCAACGTGAACTTTGGACTTTGGACTTGGGGCTTGGGACTTTAACCTTCGCCGGTGTCAAAAATGTTGAAAGCTTCCGGCGCGATGGCCGCCGCGACGATGTCCAGTCGCCTCCTCGGCATGGTGCGCGAGATCGTTTATGCGCAGTTCATGGGCGACACCTGGGTGGCCGGCGTTTTCAAATTTGCGTTTCAAATTCCGAACCTCTTCCGCCGGTTGCTCGGCGAAGGCGCGCTGACGGCGGCGTTCATCCCCCTCTTCAAGGAAAAGGAAAAAATCCACGGCGAGGCGGAGATGTGGCGCGCGGCCAACGCCGTCATTTCCGGCCTCATCGTCGCGGCGAGCGTCATCGTCGGCCTGATGATGATCGGCATCACGGTGGCGCTGAACCTGCACGAATTTTTGCCGAAGACGGAACTGCTGCTGCAACTGCTGCGCGTGATGTTTCCCTACATGCTGATGGTGTGCCTAGCGGCGGCGGGCATGGGCATGCTCAACGCGCGCGGGCATTTTTTCATCCCCGCGATGGGCGCGGCGGTGCTCAACGTGGTGATGATCGCCTCGGTGCTTTGGCTCGCGCCGCTGCTCGGCGCGGGTTTGCCGAAAGACGAGCGCCTGCAAAAGGAAATCTTCGCGCTCGCCTACGGCGTCCTGGCGGCCGGCGTGGCGCAGGCGCTGTTTCAACTGCCGTCGCTCTGGCACGACGGTTTCCGCTTCCGCTGGGTTTCGCCGTGGCGCGATGAAACCGTGCGGCTGGTGGTGACGCGGATGATTCCGGGGGCCATTGGCGTGGCGGCTTTTCAAATCAACGTCACGCTCGTCCAATTCCTCGCCATCGCGATCAACCCGCAGATCAACGCCTCGTTCGATTACGCCGTGCGGCTGATGGAGCTGCCGCAGGGCATGTTCGGCATTTCACTGGCGACGTATCTGCTCACGACCTTGAGCGCGCTGGCGGTGGACAAGAATTATCCCGAATTCCGCACGACGCTCCGGCACGGATTGTCCACGCTGCTGTTTGCCAACCTCATCGCCGCCGCGCTGCTGGTGGTTTTAGCCGAGCCGATCATCCGCCTGCTGTTCGAGCACGGCGACAAATTCACCGCCGCCTCGACCGCGCGGGCGACGCTGGCGCTGCAATGTCTGGCGCCCGGCCTCATCGCGTTTTCCACGGTGAACATTCTGGCGCGCGCGTTTTTCGCCCTGGGCGACACCAAGACGCCGATGAAAATCAGCCTCTTCTGCCTCGTGCTGAACATGGCCTTGTCCGCCGCGCTGATTGTGCCGCTGCAACAAGGCGGCCTCGGCCTGGCGAACACGATCACCTCGGCTTTCAACGTGGCATTGCTGTTGTTCGCGCTGCGGAAAAAACTCGGCAAGCTCGAATTGGAACCGCTGCGCAAAACCTTTTTGCCGCTGGCGGCGGCCGGATTATGCGCCGCGCTCATCGCCTGGGGCGGCTGGAAACTGTGGGAGCAACATCTCGGCCATGCGACGCTCGTGCTGAAGCTGGGCGCCGTGTTTGTGCCGGCGCTGGTCGCGGGGATTTTTTATCTGGTGGCCGCGCTGGCCTGCAAAATTCCGGCGGCAAGGGAAATGATCGAGTTCGCGCTGGTGAAGTTCAAACGGCGGTAGTAGCGGCGTCCCGATAGAGCGCCGTAAACTCAATCAGAATATGGCGGCGGTCTGCCGACACGCCGCTACGGTCAAATAGCCACCGTCGCCGTCCAGCCTTTGTCGCCGAACTGCGATTTGAATTTCTCCGCCAGTTGATCCGCCGCCGGCAGGTTTTCCGCGATGGCAAAGGTCGTCGAGCCGCTGCCGGACATGAGCGCCACCAGCGCGCCGTTTTCGCGGAGGAATTCCTGGTAAAGCCGGAGGACCGGAAACTTGTCGAACGCCGGCGCTTCGAGCGAATTGTAAAAGTCGTCGCTCCACATCTTGCATTGGTTGCCAGGCGTTGCCCCCTCACCCCGTCCCTCTCCCCCGGTGGGGGAGAGGGTGTCCGAAGGACGGGCAAGGGAGTGATTCGATTGCAAGGCCGCAATTAATTTTTCCGCGCGGCCCGGCGTGCCGTTCTGGTCTTTCGGAAACCGCGCGAGGTTCTGATATGACCACGGCGTCGAGATGCCGAAGCCGGGATGGACGAGGAAAAACGCCTTGCCTTTCAGCGCCGGAAAATTTTCCAGCGTCCGCACTTTTTCGCCGCGCCCGGTGGCGAGAGCCGGCTGGTCGTAGAGGAAAAACGGCACGTCGGAGCCGAGGGTGGCGGCGAGTTCGTGCAGCTTTTCCAGCGGCAACGGTGAGCCGAACAGTTCATTGAGCGCGGTGAAGGTCACCGCGGCGTTGGCGCTGCCGCCGCCGATACCGCCGGCGAGCGGGAGATTTTTCTGGAGATGGATTTTGACGCCGTCAGAAATTTTGACTGCCGATAAAAACGCCGTGGCGGCGCGGTGGACGAGGTTTTTGGAATCGCACGGCAGTTCGGGGTGGCTGCACGTCAGCAGCAGGGCGGTGCCGGCGCGCTCAAAGGTCATCGCGTCGCAGAGGTTCACCGGCTGCATGACGGTCTCCAGTTCGTGAAAGCCGTCGGCACGTTTCCCGAGGATGTTCAGGATGAGGTTGACCTTGCAGGGTGATTTTTTTTCGAGGCGCATCGGCGGATATTTTTAACCGCGAACGGCGCGAAAGACACGAAAAAGATTTCCGAGTTGTCCGCCGGAAACAAAAACGCGCCAACCGGAGTTGGCGCGTCGTGAAAAAATGTTTTTCAGTTGTCGAAAACCCGGAACCGGCTGCCGGGGATGAACGGCGCCACATCGCCGCCGGAGTAGCCGGTGTAGGTGTCGGTGCTGAAGGTTGGGTCGTCGATCAGGCCGGGCTTAAAGCTTTCCGGCGACTGCGGGATGGCCGACACCTTGGTGGTGAGGATCGGGTCATACGACGGGATGGGGAAGGTGACGACTTCGTAGATGCCGAGGCCGATGCGGCTGACGGACCGGTCAAAGCCGTGGATGCTGCCGTAGGTGTAGGTGTAATCCGGGCCGGAGAAGATGCCTTCCTGCTCGACGCTGCGGCGCAGATCGCCCCAGCGGACGATTTCCATGGTGTTGTCAAAGCCGCGGGCGAGCTTGCGTTCCGGGCCGGCGCAACCGGTGAAAATCGCGAGGCTGACAATGGCGGCGAAGAGAAAAATCAATTGGCGCATACGATGTTGTGACTTTGAAAGCAGCTTAACCCGAATCACCGGCTTGTAAAGCGCGTTTTCAATCAGCGCCAGTGCGACCGCAGCTGCGGCCAGCCATAGGCCCAGCCGGCCCACAATGCCGCCGCGACCAGCGCCGCCAGCAGCAGCACGAGGAGAACTTTCCGCCGCGCCTTGGCCCGGTCGGGCTGGTCCCAATACCACGCGATCCACACGCTCAATTCAAACAGTCCCTGCAGCGGGATGAACATCATCACCTGCGTCAGCACTTCCGGCGTGGTGAGCAGCGCACCAAGCGTGAGGTTGATGACGATCATGTAGCGGCGCGCCTTGGAAAGCATGTTGTAATCCAGCACACCGATCTTCACCAGCGTCAGGATCACGACCGGCAGTTCAAAGCCCAGTCCCATGCCGAGCATGAAGCGGCACACGAAGCTGATGTAATCCTCCGCGCGCCATTGCGTCGCGCCGAAGCCGAGCCAGCTCGAATACATCTGCGACGCCGCGAGCGCCACCGGCATGAGGATGAAATAGCAGAAGGCCACGCCGGTGAGGAACAGACCGCCGCCGATGAAAATCGCGCGGTAAATATATTTCCGCTCGCGCATCCGCAAGGCGGGAAAAACAAACGACGCGACGAAATACAAGATGAACGGCGAGGCCAGCACCAGCCCGCCATAAATGCCCGCCTGAAACGCCACGAAAAATCCGCCCGCCGGGCTCAAGTTGACCAACTCGATGTGCATCTGCTGCAGTTCCGCGACGGCGCGCGGGTTGTCGTCCACGCGCCAGCCGAGCACCTGATTGGTGCCCAGCGTGAGCGGCTCGACGGCCACGGCCACGAAGCGGTTGGTGCCGAGGTTCAGCGCGGTGCTTTGCGCCGGGGAGATGGTGAAATTGCCGAGGTGGTTGGTGCCGAAGCTGACGGTAGCGATCTGGTTCGTGCCGGGATAGCTCATCGGGGCGCGGGTCAGCGGCCATTTGACGATGGCGATGACGTAGTTCGCCGCGAAGAGGCAGATGAGCATGCCCAAGCCGACGGCCACGGAACATTTGACGAGCAACCAGCGAAAATCTTCGAGGTGTTCGAGAAAAGTCTTTACCGGGCCGCCGCCGTCACCCGGCGGTTCTGGAGAAAAGTCGGCCATGAAAAACCCTCCGCGCGGTCAGGAGGCTTTCGACTCAGTGGGCTTGGACGGCGATTGCGCGGTGGTGTTCGCGGGGGGAACCGGCGTGACGGCGGGCGGGGTTTCCGTGCTGGCGTTGTTGATTTCGTCCGTCACTTCCTTCGTGGCCTTTTTGAATTCCTTGATGCCCAGGCCGACGCCGCGCGCAAGCTCCGGAATCTTTTTCGCGCCGAACAAGATGATGATGATGGCCAGGATCAAAATCACCTGCGGACCGCCGAACCAGCTTGCAAGCATGATATTCATAATAGTTGTTTGACTAGAACCAAACTACGCCGATTACGGCCTTTAGTAAAGCCGCAAAACCCCGCCAGCCTTCATTCTCCTCATCGTCTTTATGCCCGATTTTCATCCACATTCCCGTTGATTCTCGGCCTCATCCTCATTTTCAAATTTCCGAAGGCGAGGATGAGAATGAGCATGACGATGAGGATGATTGGGTTAAATAAAAAGAGCCGCGCTGGGCAGCGCGGCTCTTGGGTTACAAATCAAAATCAGACACCGGCCTTGGGATGGAGCAGGATGAACGTGTCGTTGCGGTTTTTGCCCCACGCGGATTCGTCGTGGCCGGAGTCGGCGGGCTTGTCCTTTCCGTTGCTCAAGGTGCGGATGCGGTCGGGGCTGACGCCGAGCTTGGCCAGCGCCTCGCGGGCGGCCAGCGCGCGGCGTTCGCCGAGCGCGCGGTTGTATTCGTCCGTGCCGCGTTCGTCGCAATTGCCCTCAATGAGCAGCTTGTCGTTCAGGCTGCTCTTGAGCGCGGACGCCACGGCCACGAGATTGTCCTTCTCGCTCTTCTTGATCGCCGCGCTGTCGAACGCGAAGTGAATCGTGTTCGCCGCGAGCGCCGCCGGGTCTTTGATCATGCCTTCAAATTCATTCAAAGCAGTCGTGTCAATATTGTGCTTGCTCGGATCTGTGTCAGGATTGAACGGCGGGCTGGGTGGCATAGTGTCATTCGCCTGTCGGTCGCCAACATTCGGATTTGTCGCTCCGGGAATCGGCGTGACTTTAACGGGCGTGTGTTTGCAGCCGGTGGTGGCCAGCGTCGCGGCCAGCGCGAGCGCGAGCGGAAATACAATGCGGTTCATTTTCATAATTTTTGTTTGGTTAAGATCGGCGGTTAAAATCGTCTGACGAAAAAGAAAATCATTTCGCCCAAGCGGGCTGGGAATTGCTTCCGGTCGCTCGTGCACAATCCTTGTATTGTTTGGTGAAAACGTCAAGCACAGACAATATCTGCCGGTAGCCCAGCGAGCGGTTGAAAACCAGCGTCCGCGAGTTCGGCGCCCACGACGGGTTCTGCCCGCTCACCAGCACCGTCGGCGTCCCACCGCCGGCCGCCGGCATCACGCAGATGTTGAAATCGCCCATCTGCGACGTGAACGCGATCCATTTGCCGTCCGGCGACCAGTCCGGCTCGGTCGGATTCGGCGCGCCGGCGGTGTTCAAGTATTGCACCGTGCCGCCGCCCGCCGGAATCTTCGCCAGCCGGCGACGCTCGTTGTGCTTCGTCGCGAAACAAATCCAGCTTCCGTCCGGCGACCACGTTGGCGAGGAATCCTCGTCGCCGTGCGTGATCTGTTTCAGGCCCGTGCCGTCGGCGTTGCATACCCAGATGTTCGGGCTGCCCGTTTTGCTCAACACCATCGCGACTTTTGCACCGTCCGGCGAAACCGCCGCGCTGGTGTTCAAGCCGGAATAACCCGCGACCACGCGCCGCTGACCGCTCGACAGGCTGTGGTAAAAAATGTCCGGGTTGCCGCGCGCATAGCTGGTGTAATACAGCGCCAGCCGGCCCGGCACCCACGCCGGCTTGGCGACGATGGCACCGTCCGTGGTGATACGCTGCGCGCCGTGGCCGTCGAAATCCGCGACGTAGATTTCGCCCGCGCCCGCGCTGTTGGGCTGCGCCTTGAAGGAGATTTTCGTCTGGCCGATGCCCTTGAGATTCTGCACCGCCTGCACGATGTCGTCCGCGAACGCGTGCGCCTGCCGCCGGAGGCTCGCGCCGTTGTAGCTGCGCGAGAGCAACTGGCGCTTGGCGAACTTGTCCGTGAGCGTGCCGCTGACCGCGCCGGCGTCGCTGCCGCTGATAAGGTATTGCGCCTGGTCGGGCGCGACAAAGCTGAAGCCCTGCACGGTCAGGTCAAATTTCAAGACCTCCGCGCCCTCGCCGGTGAACCCGCTTAACGCGACGGGAACGGGCTTCTGCGCGAAGGGGCTTCCTTTGGTGATGTCGCCGAGATCTGTTTCATTAGCGTGTGAAAGACAGAAAGTGGCGAGCGTGACAATTAGGGTAAATATTTTTTTCATCCGAGCATCCGTTTGGCTTTGAGGTTGAAGTTGATCTTGAAAGTTCTTTGTTTTTCTGTTGCGCCTTCAGGAAAAGCAGGCACAGAAGTCACGCTGTCCAGCGCGCGCTGCACACTGGCATCCACTTGCGTGTCGCCGGACGGATTGATTATCCGTGCGGAAATCACCGTGCCATCGCTGCTGATAGTAACGGCAACCTTGGTGTTGGCATCATCATTGGCTGTTTCGGTTGGCGGAGACCAAGCCTGTTCATAAATGCTTTTTATGGCTGACCCATAATTTGCATACGACACGCTGCCGGTGCCGGGCATCTCGATGGTCGTGGCGGAAGAAGCGTTTTTGCTGATGCTGGTAAGGGCTTTGGCAAACGCCGCCTTGCGCCGGTTTGCTTCCTTGGTTGCTTCGCGCTGCGCGTCGGCCTCGGAAGTGTCCGGCGTCACCTTCGGCGTGGTGCGCTTGACCGGGGTCAAATCCACTTTGATTTTGTGTTCCTTCGGTTTGGTCGCCGGCTCGGTTGGCGTCGGTTCGTCGGGCGCGGGTTTGGGCGGTTCGGGCTTGAAAAAGTTTTCCACCTGTTTCACCAGCGATGGCGCGGGCGGCGTGGGCACTGGGGTCGGCAGTGGCGGAGTGACGACCGCTTTCGGCGGTGCCGGCGGCTGCGGCGGTGTGGGCGCGGGCGGCTGGGCATTTTTCACGCCGCTGCTGAACGCCGCGTCAATCAGGTTCGGCGGAATCACGTCGAGCAGTTGGGTGTCGTCCGGTTTTTCGTGATGCGTGAAAAAGGCCGAGCCGAACAGCAGCACCAGCACCAGCAGCAGGTGCAGGCCCGCCGTGGCGATGAGGCATTTTTTTTCAAGCCGGTTCATTTGGGCGTCGGGTCGGTGCGCAGCGAATAGCGCGTGATGCCGGATTTTTGGCAGCCGTCAATGATCTGCGCAACCAGATCGTATTTGCAGTCCTTGTCGGCGCGGATGAAAACCACCAGGTTCTGGTTGCCGCGAAATTCACCCGCGAGCTGCCGAAGAATCTGTGGCAATTGCATCGTCCGGGTTTCGAGCTTGTAGAAGCCGGTATTGGAAATCTCAACGGTGCGGATGTCGTTTTTGTTCGGCCGCTTGTCCGACTGGCCGCCGCGCGGCAGCTTCAACTCGATGCTCTGCGTCAGCAGCGGCGTGGTGATGATGAAGATGATGAGCAGCACAAACGCCAGGTCGAGCAACGGCGTGATGTTGATGTCGCTCAACGTCACCAGATGACTGCGTTGTGAGAAATGGCGCATGGGAAAATTATTCGTCCTTCAGAAATTCCGTTTCCATCTTGGAAACGAGTTCCTGCGCGTAGTTGTCCAGCTCGACGGTGAACGCGCGCAGGTTATGGACGAGCCAGTTGTAGCCGAACATCGAGGGGATCGCCACCAGCAGGCCGGCGACCGTTGTGACCAGCGCGGCGCTCACGCCGGGTGCCATCACCGCCAGCGACGCACCCGTCGGCGACTGGGCGATGCCGGCAAACGTGCTCATCACGCCCCAGACCGTGCCGAGCAAACCCATGAACGGCGCGCCGCTCACCGCAATCGCCAATAGAATCAAGCCGGATTCGAGTTTCAGCGATTCCTTGGCGACGACGTTTTCAATGGCGCGCTTGATGTGCTCCATGTTTTTCAGGCTGATGTTCTGTTTGGCGCGTTCGCCGCTCGGCCCGCGCAGCCGCGCGTCGAGCTGCACGCAGCCGGCCTGATAGACGGCGTAGAGCGGACAGCCTTCGACCTGGAGCTTGCGGTCATACATTTCAAGGACGGTTTTTTGCGCGGTGAATTCCTCGCCAAAGAAGAGGTTTAATTTTCGTGCGCGGCGCATCTGGATGACTTTGGACATCATCACGAACCACGCGGCGATGGAAAATACGAAGAGCAGCGCGATGATGGCTTTCGCCTCCACCGTGGCTCGATCCCAAATGTAAAGGAGCTCCATCTGGTTGGACGCCGCTCCGATGAGTGTAAAAGGTATCCCGCTCATAAAATTCAAAACTTGGTGGTGAGGAACCGGTTTGGGCCAAGTGGCGGCTGCGTGAGCATTTCTCCGCCGGCACAGATTATCAGGTTCGGCGGCGGAAATTGCAAAAACTTTTTGCGCGAAAATGGAAATCATTCTCCCCCGCATCGTCACCTCAGCCTCGCCGCCGGACGGCTTGAGGATGGCGATGCGCATGAGGACGAGGATGATGAAATCGCGCTTTGCCCCGGCGGCAAAATCGCTTACAAGAAACCCGTGCCGCAACCACGTCGCCTCGCCCTGCTGCTCGCCGCCGCCACCATCGCGCTCTACCTGCCGGTGGCGTGGTTCGGCTTTTGCGTGTATGACGACAGCCTTTACGTCACCGAAAACCCCGTCGTGCAGGCCGGCGTGACGTGGGCCGGCGTGAAATGGGCGTTCACCACGCTGGCCATCTGCAACTGGCATCCGCTCACGCTCATCTCGCACATGATTGACTGCGGCGTGTTCGGGCTGAATCCCGCCGGGCCGCACCTCGAAAACGCCCTGATCCACGCGGCGAATGGGGTACTGCTCTTTGCGCTGATGCTGCGGCTCGTGGGGAATATCTGGCCGGCGGCGTTCATCGCCGCGCTGTTCGCGTGGCACCCGATGCACGTCGAATCCGTCGCGTGGATTTCCGAGCGCAAGGACGTGCTGAGCACGTTTTTTGCGCTGCTGGCGTTCTTGAATTACGCGAAATACGTCCAGGAAAATTCCCGGCGCCATTTCTGGTGGTCGCTGGCTTGCTTCGCGCTCGGCCTGATGGCCAAGCCGATGCTCGTCACGCTGCCGTGCGTCCTGCTGCTGCTGGATTTCTGGCCGCTGCAACGAATTTCAGATTTCAGATTTCAGATTTCAAATGTCCGCGCCGCCGCCGCGCTGGTTTGGGAAAAAATCCCGTTCTTCCTCATCACCGCCGCCGCGAGCGTTATCACGTTTCTCGCGCAGTCGCAGTCCGCCAGCAACGCCGTCGTCTCGACCGCCATTGTGCCGCTGCATTACCGGCTGAAAAACGCGCCCGTGGCCGGCGCCGAATATCTTTGGAAAACTTTCTGGCCGGCGAAGCTCGCGATTTTTTATCCGCTGCCGGAGCATATTCCCGCCGCGCAGGTCGCCGCCGCGGTCACTGCGCTGGCTTGCCTTTCGCTGGTCGCGTTGCGGCTGCACCGCTCGCGGCCGTATCTGCTCACCGGCTGGTTGTGGTTCGCCGGGATGCTGGTGCCGGTCATCGGCCTCGTGCAGGTCGGCGGCGCGCAGATCGCCGACCGCTACAGCTACCTGTCGTCCGTGGGCATTTTTATCATCGTCACTTTTGCTGCGCTGGAGCTGGCGGCGCGCTGGAAGATTTCCGGGAAAATTCCCGGCGCGCTGGCGGCGGTCGTTTTGATCGCCTGCCTCGTCACGGCGGAAAAACAAATCTGGCACTGGCAAAACAGCGAGACGCTTTTCCGCCACGCGCTGGCCGTGACCACCGACAACGACATCGCCCGCAACAACCTCGGCGTGGCGCTGGAGCAGCAGGGCCGGCTCGCGGAGGCCACCGGGCAATACCGCGCCGCCGCGCGCCTGGAGCCCGACCGCTACCAGGGCCACCACAATCTCGCCAGCGCGCTCGACCAGTTGGGCCGCCACGACGAGGCGCGGGCGGAACATCGCGCCGCCGTGCAAATCGCGCCGGACGTGGAATTTCTCCATCATGACCTCGGCCGGTCGCTGCTCGCCGCCGGCCAGACCGGCGCGGCGCTGGCGGAATTTGCCGCCGCGTCAAAATTAAATCCGCATTATCCGTGGTCACACGTCGAGACGGCAAAAATTTATCTGCGCGCCGGCCGCGATGCCGAGGCGGTTGGGGAACTGCGCGCCGCCGTGCGGATTGCCCCGGATGACATCAGCATCCTGGGCTACACCGCGCAGGTGCTCGCCGCGAACGCAAATCCGGCCGCGCGCGACGGACGCAGCGCCTTTGTGCTGGCAGCCAAGGCGAATGTGCTGACCAGCGGCAGCCGGCCGGACGTGCTGGACGCGCTGGGCATGGCGTGCGCCGAGCTGGGGAAATTTGACGCGGCGCAACTGGCCGCGCAGCAGGCGCTGGAAGTCGCCGCCGCCTTGAAATTGAAGAAGCTGGAACCCATCCAGCACCGTCTGGAGCTTTACAAAAACCAGCAGCCGTGGCGGGAATCGTTTCTGGCCACCAATCCGCCAGCGGAGAATTAATCTTTCACCAGCGCCGCCAGTGTACGCCTGACCTGCGAGGTTTTCTGGGCGGTTTCCAATGAAAACTGTTTGCCCAGCCACGGCAGCGGGAAAATTCTTTCCGGCGGGAAAAATTCGCCGAGCAGTTGGGCGTTGGTCTTTGTCGCGGAGTCCGGTTTGGCTGGCGACATCAAAACAATCTTCGCCTGCGCGCGGTAATTGTCCGGCAGCGCTTCGAGCGTGAGCCGCAAGTGGTTCACCACGCCCAGTTGGTTGGGCGCGACGATGACCGGCGCGGCGCGCAGCGCCAGAATCAAGTCGCGCGAATCAAAATCTTCGCCGATGGGACTCAGCAGCCCGCCCGCGCCTTCCACCAGCGTCACGGCGAAATTTCTCCGCACCGCCCGGATGTGCGCGAGCACCGGCGCGAGCGTGACGGGCTTTTTCTCCCGCCGGGCCGCCAGCACCGGCGCGATGGCTGCGCGGAAATACCATGGGTTGATTTCGTCCAGCGTCAGTGCGCCGATTGATTTGGAGTGCGCGGACACGTCCGCGCTCCAAGTTGGTGCGCTTGCGTTCATTGCGGCCAGCAGCGCGCGGGCGTCAGCGCGCCCGCCGGAACTGACCGGCTTGAATGCGGCCACGCGGATCTTTTGACCGGTCAGATAACTCGCGAGCAGCGCGGTCAGGACGGTTTTGCCCGCGCCGGTGCCAGTGCCGGTGATGAAAATGGTTTTCTGCAAGCACGGATATGAAAGCGGAACCGAGCGTTTTGCGCCACACAAACAATTTGCCATCGCGGTGCGGACAATATATCCTGCGCGGCTCGTTTAACTACTTTTTTACCGTGAACGTATCTGTTGAAAATTTGGCCCCGTGCAAAAAGCTCGTGCGGGTGGAACTCGACGCAACCGCCGTGAACACGGTGTTTGACGCCGTCACGAAGGACATCCAGAAACAGGCGAACCTGCCCGGCTTCCGGCCCGGCAAGGCGCCGCTGCCGATGGTCGTGAAAAAATACGACGCCGAGATCAAGGACGAAGCCAAGCGCAAGCTCATCGGCGACGCCTACCGCAAGGCGATTGACGAGCAGAAGATTTCCGTGGTCGGCTATCCCGACATCGAGGAAGTGCAGTTTGGCCGCGGCCAGGCCTTGCAGTTCACCGCCACGGTGGAAACCGCGCCGGAATTTCAACTGCCCGAATACAAGGGCCTGCCCGCCACGCTCGAAACCAAATCCGTGACGGACGCGGACGTGGACAAGGCGCTGGATTTGCTGCGCGGCCAGCACGCGAGCTTCAACACCGTCGCCCGCCCGCTCGCCAACGGCGACATCGCGGTGGTCAACTACAGCGGCACCTGCGACGGCAAGGTCATCACCGAGCTCGCGCCGACGGCGAAGGGTTTGACGGAGCAGAACAATTTCTGGATCGAGACGGACGGCAATTCGTTCATCCCCGGCTTCGCCGCGCAGCTCATCGGCGCGAACGCCGGCGACAAGCGCACGGTGAACGTGGATTTCCCGGCGGATTTCGTGACGCCGCAGTTGCAGGGCAAAAAGGGCATTTATGAAGTTGAAGTCGTCGAGGTGAAGGAGAAATCCCTGCCGGCGATTGACGACGAGCTGGCCAAGAAATTCGGCGCGGAAAATCTGGAGAAATTGAAGGCCGGCGTCCGCACGGATCTGGAAAACGAACTGAAATACTCGAAGACCAAGGCGGTGCGCGGCCAGGTGGTCAAGGCGTTGCTGGACAAGGTGGCTTTCGACCTGCCGGAATCGGCGGTCGCCAACGAGACGCGCAACGTGGTCTATGACCTCGTCCGCCAGAACACCCAGCGCGGCGTGAACCGCGATATCATCGAGAAGCAGAAGGACGAAATTTACGCCGCCGCCGCCGGCAGCGCCAAGGAACGCGTGAAACTGGCGTTCCTCGTGGGCCGCATCGCGTCGCAGGAAAAGATCGAGGCGTCGCAGGAGGACGTCATCAAGCGCGCCCAGCAGCTCGCGATGATGTATCAGATGCCGTTCGACCAGTTCATCAAGGATTTGCAGAAACGCAACGGGGTGAACGAGCTTTACGAGCAGGTGCTGCACGAAAAGGTGCTGGAACTGCTGGAAAAGAACGCTAACATCACGGAGATCGCGCTGGCAAAATAACCTTTCGGTTACTTTGCGGCGGTGCGCGGCGTCTGGTTTTCCCATGAAAAAAATCGCTGCCTGTTTGTTTTTGGCCGTTGGCTTGCCGGGTTTGTTCGCGCAGACGAACAGCCCGGCGGTGCGCCCGCTGTCGCTGACAGATTGCTTCGCCGAGGCGCTGAAGCACAACCTCGACGTGCAGGTGCAGCGCTATAATCCGCAGATCTCGCTCTACGACCTGCGCGCGGCCTACGGCGGCTACGACCCGGTGCTCAACCTTTCCGGCCAGCATGACTACAACCGTGCCGGCGGATTTTTTCCAACCAACGCCGTTCCAATTTCGCAGGACAATAATTTCAAGTCCGACTTGGGCGGTTCGCTGCCGACGGGTACGACCTATGACCTGTTCGGCAACGTCTTGGATACCTACGGTTCCCGCCCGGAAAGTTCCAGCGGCCAGATCGGCCTGACGGCGACGCAGCCGCTGCTGAAAAACTTCTGGGTGGACGGCACGCGGCTCGCGATTTCCGTCGCAAAAAACCGGCTGCAATATTCCGAACTGGGACTGCGCCAGCAGATCATCACCACGGTGACGGCGGTGGAGACCGCTTATTTCGAGCTGATTTACGCCCGCGAATTTGTGAAGGTGCAGCAGGAGGCGCTGGTGCTGGCGCAGACCCAGCTCAAGGACGACAAAAAGCGCGTGGAAATCGGGGTGTCGGCGGAACTTGGCGGCACCATCGAGCAGGACGAGGCGCAGGTGGCGCAGAGCCGCGCGAACCTGATCGCGGCGGAAAAAGCGCTGTCCGAGGACCAGAACACGCTGAAAAGTCTGCTCACCGACAATTACGCGCAATGGCACGACGTGGCCATCGAACCGACGGAGACTTTGCTGGCCGCACCGCAGTCGTTTGATTTGCAGGATAGCTGGGGCAAGGGCATGACGCAGCGCCCGGATTTGTTGCAGGCGCGGCTGGATGTGGAACAGCAGGGCATCCAGTTGCGCTACGACCGCAACCAGCTTTTCCCGCAGCTTGATCTCGTGGGCAGCTTCGGCTACAACGGCGCGGGGCAAGAGTTCAACAACACCTTCGACCAATACGGCGCGGCCAGCCGGCCATTTTATAGCTACGGTGCCCAGCTTTCCATTCCGTTGAGCAACGTGAAGGCACGCAATACTCTGAAGATTTCCAAGGTGACGGAAAAAACTCTTCTGCTCACGCTCAAAAGCAAGGAGCAAAGCGTCATGGTGGAGATTGACAACGCTGTAAACTCCGCGAAGTCCGCATGGGAAAGCCTGGATGCCACGCAGAAGGCGCGCATCTTCGCCGAGGCCGCGCTCAAGGCCGAGCAGGGCAAATACGCCGCCGGCAAAAGCACCACCTTCACCGTGCTGCAATTGCAGAGCAACCTCACCTCGGCGCGCTCGCAGGAAATCCGCGCGCTGGCCAATTACAACGAGGCGCTCACCAATCTTGCCCAGCAGGAAGGCAGCACGCTCCAGCGCCGCAACCTCGACGTCGTGGCCAAGTGAACGGCATGGCCGGCGACGGAAAAAAATTTCGCATCGGTTCCGTGCCGTTTCTGAACGCCGCGCCGCTCACGCGCGACCTCGACAGCGAATTAATTTTCGCCACGCCGTCCAAGCTGGCCGAGATGCTGCGCCGCGACGAACTGGACGCCGCGCTGGTCAGCGTCACCGAGGTTTTGCTCAATGACCGCTACGACATCCTTGACGGCATCGCCATCGCGTCGCTCGGCGAGGTTTACAGCGTTTTCCTGGCGCACAAAAAGCCGCTGGAGGAAGTGACGGAAGTTTTCTGCGACACGGCTTCGCTGACGAGCGTGAACCTGCTGAAAGTGCTGCTGGCGGAGAAAAATCTGTTTCCGCAGTTCAAACCGCTGGAAAGCTACGAGGCCGCAAAAGAAAAGGATTTTGTCCTGCTCATCGGCGACCGGGCGATTGAATTCCAGCGTTCACCGCACTCGCACGATATTTTTGACCTTGGCACTGCGTGGACGGAGATGACGAATCTGCCCTTTGTTTACGCGGTCTGGGCGCTGCGCCGCGGAATCGAGAACCAGGCACTGCGCCACGAACTACGTGCGGCGAAACATTTCGGCATCGAGACGCTGGACCACATCATTGAGACGCGCGAGGAATTTGACGTGGATTTCCGGCGCGATTATTTCGAGTGGCACATCCACTTCCACCTCGCCGAGGACGAGAAGCGCGCCATCGCCCGGTTCTGCGAACTGCTCCGCAAACATAACCTCGGCCCGGTGTTTGAACCGAGGTTTGTCACCTGAATTTGCGATATTGGATTTACGATTTACGCGTCGCCTGAACAAAGAACGCGTAAATCGTATATCGTAAATCCAAAATCAAAAGCGGGTCAGTTTTTCCAGCTCCTTCACGCGCTGCTCGATGGCCTTGCGCGTGGCCTTGACGGTCGCGTTGAGGCCGAAGCCTTCGCAGCAGAATGACGCGGTGACGCTGCCATAAACCATCGCGCGGCGGATGTTTTTCTCCACCGGCCCGCGCGCGTTAGCGAGATAGCCCATCAGGCCACCGACGAACGAATCGCCCGCGCCGGTCGGGTCTTCGACCGTGTGCAGCGGATACGCGGGACAGATGAAAACGCCTTTCGGGCCGGAGAGAACCGAGCCGTGCGAACCTTTTTTGATGATGACGTATTTCGGGCCGAGCTGGTGAATCTTTTTCAGCGCGACAAAAATGTTGTCTTCCTTTGTGAGCAGTTCGGCCTCGCTGTCGTTCAGCACAAAGCCGTCCACGCGCTTGAGCAGCTTGAGCAAATCCGGCAGCGCGATGTTGATCCACAGATCCATCGAGTCGGCGACAACGAACTTCGGCTTCTTCATCTGGTCGAGCACGGAGAGCTGTAACGCCGGCGCGATGTTGCCGAGCAGCACGAACGGCGCGGCGCGGTAGGCGTCCGGCAGTTTCGGCTGAAACGTCTCGATGACGCCGAGTTCCGTCGCGAGCGTGCGGCGGTTGTTCATGTTGACCTCGTATTCGCCGGACCAGTGAAAGGTTTTGCCCGGCAAAATCTGCAGGCCGGCGAGGTCAATGCCGTGCTTTTTATAAAGCTGGATGTATTTCGGCGGAAAATCCTCGCCCACGCCGCCGACGAGTTTGACCTTGGAAAAGAAGCTGGCCGCGACCGCCGCGTGGCTGGCCGAGCCGCCGAGCAGGCGCGGGTTTTCCTTGGTGGGGGTCTTGATGGAATCGAGTGCGGTGGTGCCGACGATGAGGACGCTCATGTTAATTTAGGAGTTGGGAGATGGAAGTTGGGAGTTGGGGGGAAATGGATGCGCGATTATTTCTTTTCAATCAATTCGATTTCGTAGCCTTCGGGCGCGTCCACGAAGGCGAAGGTCGTGCCGCTGGAACTGGTCGTCGGGCCGTCGGAAAATTTCAGGCCGTGCTTGGCGAGATGCTTTTCAAATTCCGCGAGGCTGTCCACCTCGAACGCCAGATGCGTGAGGTCGGGCTGGCATTTCACGGGTTCGCTGCCGGGGAAATGGCACAGCTCGATCAAGGCCTCGCTGGCGGCGGCCTGCATGAAAACCAGTTCCGAGCCGCGCGGCGACTTGTGGCGCTTGATTTCCGCCAAGCCGAGCACGTCGCGGTAAAATTTCACCGTGCGTTCCAGATCGTTCACGCGATAGCGCGTGTGCAGGAGTTTGCCGACTTTCATGCGGGAAGTTTAAGCAATTTCCACAGCGGATGTCCAACGCGACAAAAATGGCAGTGTCCAGATTGGGAGTGCGTGGACACGTCCACGCTTTGGAACCGGGAGACATGTCTCCCGGCCGGAAAGCGGCGACTTGTCGCCGCACTCCAAATTGGGACGCTGACAAAAAACCGGCGTTCCCGCTTTCGCAGAAACGCCGGCTGGAAATGTTTTTATGTTCAGCCCTTGAGAATCGCCTCGTAGCCGTTGGCTTCGAGTTCGAGCGCAAGTTCCTTGCCGCCGGATTTCACGATGCGGCCGTCGGCCATGACGTGCACGAAATCCGGGATGATGTAGTTCAGCAAGCGCTGGTAGTGCGTGATGACGAGCTGCGCGGAATCGGCGCGCTTCAATTTGTTCACGCCGCTGGAAACAATCTTGAGCGCGTCAATGTCCAGGCCGGAATCGGTCTCGTCGAGGATGGCGAGCTTGGGTTCGAGCACGGCCATCTGGAAAATCTCGGCGCGCTTCTTTTCGCCGCCGGAAAAGCCTTCGTTGACGGAGCGCTTGAGCAAGTCTTCGTTGAGGTCGAGCAGCTTGATCTTGTCCTTCACCAGGTTGAGGAATTCGATGGCGTCGAGTTCCTGTAAACCATGGTGCTTGCGGATTTCGTTCAGCGCGGCCTTGAGGAAATAGGTGCTGTTCACGCCGGGAATCTCGACGGGATACTGGAAAGCCAGAAACAGCCCTTCGCGGGCGCGTTCCTCGGGGTCGAGTTCGAGCAGATCTTTGCCGAAGTATTTCACGCTGCCCTCGGTGACTTCGTAGCCGTCGCGTCCGGCGAGGATCGCGGCGAGCGTGCTCTTGCCGGAGCCGTTGAGCCCCATCAGCGCGTGGACTTCGCCGGCGTTGATCGTCAGGCTGAAGCCCTTGAGGATTTTTTTGTTCTCCACGCCGGCGTGGAGGTTGTTGATTTCAAGAATAGGTTGCTTGCTCATGGTTGGTTTCCAAAAAATTAAGGGTCACAGCAGCCCGAGCTGCAATTTCGCCGCCTCGGTCATCATGCCCTGGTTCCACGGCGGATCCCAGACCAGCTCGACGTTCGCCTCGTCAATCGGCTCGATGGAGACGAGCTTGTTCTGCACGTCCTGCGCCAGCACCGGCCCCATGCCGCAGCCGGGCGCGGTCAGGGTCATCTTCACGTCGGCCTTGAAATTATCCGCGCCGATGGGCGTCAGGTGACAGTCGTAAATCAAGCCGAGGTCCACGATATTGACCGGGATTTCCGGGTCGTAACAGGTCTTGAGCGCCTCCCAGACTTTTTTCTCCAGCTCCTCCTGTGTTACCGGGCCATTAGCCGTGACCGGCGCAGGCGTGGCGGCCACTTCCAGTCCGAGCGCGTCGGCGTCCTTGGACTCGATGCGAAACATATTGCCGTTGACGATGACCGTGTAAGTGCCGCCGAGCGATTGCGTGATGTAGGCCTGCTCGCCTTTTTGCAGCGTCACCTTGGTGCCGATGGGAACCACGGACGCCTCGACGTCACGGATCAAAATTTTTGCTTCGGAACTCATAATAAAAACATCTTCGTCGTTTGCGCGGCCAAAATCAAATCACGTCTGCTCGTTCTCCGTGCTGACCGGCGCGGCCTCGCCCTTGAGCGCGCCGCTGAGCGCGTGCCACGCGAGAATCGCGCACTTCACGCGCGCGGGATATTTATAGACGCCCGCAAACACCGCCAGCTTGCCGACATCGCCAGTCGTCTGGCCCGTCGTCACCAGATCGCGCACGCGTTCGAACATCTGCTCCGCCTCGGCCTTCGTCTTCCCCTTCACATTTTCCGTGAGCAGGGATGCCGACGCCTTGGAAATGCAGCAGCCGGAGCCGGTGAACCCCGCGTCCTTGATCACGTCGCCGTCCAGCGCGAGAAACAATTTCAGATTGTCGCCGCACAGCGGGTTGAAACCTTGCGCCGAGCAGGAGCACTGCGGCAATTCATGGAAATTGCGCGGCTTCTTGCAGTGGTCAAGAATGACCTGCTGGTAAAGGTCGTTGATGTCGTCGAACATGTTTGTTTCACCGCCGGGAACCCAAGAAACTCAAGGATTCAAACTCCAAAATCCTTTGCGATCTCTGTGTTCCTTGCGGCTAAATTATTTCCCCGCCAAATGCGGGTTCGCTTCGAGCCGGTCCCACACCAGCTTGTCCACCACCGCGCGCGCCGGTTCGCACTTGATGCGCTCGATGATTTCGCCGGCGAAGGCGTGGATCAGCATCTGCCGCGCCGTGTCCTGGCTCATGCCGCGCGAGCGCAGGTAAAAAATGCTCTCGGCGTTCAACTGGCCGATGGTCGCGCCGTGCGTGCATTTCACGTCGTCCGCGTAAATCTCCAACTGCGGCTTCGTGTCCGCCGTCGCGTCGTCGGAGAGCAAAAGATTCTTGTTCGTCTGCTTCGCGTCGGTTTTCTGCGCGATGGGATGGACGTAAATCCGGCCGTGGAAAACCCCCTTCGATTTGTCGTCGAGAATGCCGTTGAAATACTCGTGGCTCGCGCAATGCGGCTGCGCGTGCTCGACAATCATGTGATGGTCGGCGAGCTGTTCGTCCTTCGTGAGATAAAGCCCGTTCAAGATGCACTCCAGCCCTTCGCCGGCCAGCTTGGTGCGGATGTTGTTGCGGGAAATTTTTGCGCCGAGCGCGAACGAGTGGACGTTCACATTGCTCGCGCGGCCAAATTCGCCGGCGATGGTGGCGATGTGAAACGCGCTCGCCGCCTCATCCTGCACCTTGACGTGCTCCACAAAGGCATGGTCGCCCGCGACGATTTCCGTCACCGCGTTCGTGAAATACGCGGTGTTGCCGGTGCAGAGATAGCTTTCCACGACCGTCACCTTGCTGCCCGCCTCGGCGATGACGAGGTTGCGCGGCAGGATGGTTTCGCCGCTTTGCTTCGCGGATGAAATATAGACCAGTTGCACCGGCTCGGCGACCGTCACGCCTTGCGGCACGAAAATGAACGCGCCGTCGGCGAACAGCGCCTGGTTCAGCGCGGCAAAGGCATTGCCCGCCGTGTGCGCGTATTGGCCGAGATGTTTTTTGATGACCGCGGAATCCTGCGCCAGCGCGGCGGCAAGACTTTCAATCCGCACGCCGCCGGCCACCGGCTTGATGCGGGAAAGCGGCGCCGAAAAAAATCCGTTTACGAACACGAGCCGGTGGCCGGGCAGCGCGGCGAAGACCGATTCATCGAGCGTTTTGGTCTCCGCACCGTTGACGGCGTTCTGGCCGGCCAGCGTGAAATCCAGCTTCGCGATCGGCGCGACGTTGGTGAAACGCCAGTCCTCGTCGCTTAACTTGGGAAAACCCTGCTGCGCAAAGCTGGCAAGGCCGGCCTGGCGCACCGGCGCCAGCCATTGGGGCTGGGACGCGGCGGATTTGAACGATGAAAACTTCTCCACCGCCAGTGCCGCCCCGTCATTTGCTTTTTGCGTCATGTTTAGAATGATTCTAATTATAAACTGGCCACCAATCTCCCATTTTGACGGGCGTTGCGCAATTGAAAACCGCAGTGGATTCACTGTCCGTAGAAGCAACGGCCAGCACCGCCGTGCCATGTCGAAAGGCCGGAGCGCCAGCTTTCAGCCGGCTTTTCATGTTCCGGGTCAGCGGGGCGTGCCGATCCCGGCCACAGCCAAAGCCGGCTGGAAGCCGGCGCTCCCGGGGAAATAAATTTTGCGTTCACGCGATTGAATGGCATTTTGTCCGCCATGCTTTCGCAAGACGACATCAAGAACGCTTTGGCCGCCGTGAAATATCCCGGCTTCTCCCGCGACATCGTTTCCTTCGGCCTTATCAAGGAAATCTCCGTCGCCAACGGCGCGGTCAGCGTGGCGCTGCAATTGACTTCGCCGAATCCCGACGCCGCGCGCCAGATCAAGATTGATGCCGAACAGGTCTTGAAGAGGCTTCCCGGCGTCAGCCACGCCCTCGTCGAAGTCCGCCAGCCGACCGCCGGCCAGGCGGCGACGGGCGGCGCGTTTGCCAACCAGAACAAAGTGCCCGGCGTGAAGCGCATCATCGCCATCGCCAGCGGCAAGGGCGGCGTCGGCAAATCCACTTGTTCCGTCAACCTTGCCTGCGCGCTGAAACATCTTGGCGCGAAAGTCGGTTTGCTGGACTGCGACATCTACGGGCCGAGCATCCCGCTGATGATGGGCGTCTATGAAAAGCCGACGGTTAGCGAAAAAGAACAGTTGGTTCCGCCGATGGCGCATGGCGTGAAAGTGATGAGCATCGGACTTTTGTTGAACGACGACCAGCCGGTCATCTGGCGCGGGCCGATGATCACGAAAACCATCAACCAGTTTTTACTCGCCGTGGAATGGGGCGATCTGGATTTCCTGCTCGTGGATTTGCCGCCCGGCACCGGCGACGCCCAGCTCTCGCTTTGCCAGACCGTGCCGCTCGACGGCGGCGTCATCATCAGCACGCCGCAGGAGGCCTCGCTCGGCGTCGTGCGCAAAGGCATCGCGATGTTCCGCAAGGTGAACGTGCCGATTCTTGGCATCGTGGAAAATATGAGCTACTTCACCGCGCCGAATGGTGAGCGCGTGGAAATTTTCGGCCATGGCGGCGGCCAGGAAGAGGCCGCGCGGCAGGCCGTTCCCTTTCTTGGCGAAATCCCGCTGTTCACCGCCATCCGCGAAGGCGGCGACCGCGGCATGCCCATCGTCGTCTCCACGCCAAATCACGCGGCGGGCAAGGCGTTTATTCAAATTGCCGAAACCGTGCGGAAAAACCTGAAGTAATTTTCAGGCGGTCGGAGAAAGGATTTTTGTCAGCGCGACGAATTGTTCCAGGCTCAATTTCTCCGCACGTTCCATCGGCGAGATTTGCAGTTCCGCAAACGCGGCCTCCAGTATTTCCTTCGGCCATTCCTGTTTCAATAACTTGAGCATCATTTTCCGGCGCTGGGAAAAAGCTTTCTTCACGATGCGCCGGAACATTTCGCGCTGTTCTTCCGCGAGTAATGGCGTCGCGCGGCGCACCAGGCAGACACAGGCGGAATCCACTTCCGGCGACGGGAAAAAACAGCCGGGCGGAATCTTGAACCAGCCGCGTGGCTGGAAATCCAGTTGCACCAGCAGCGTCAGGATGCCGTAATGGTCGTCGTCCGTCGGTGCTATGAGCCGCTGCGCGACTTCCAGCTGGAGCGTGACGACAATCATTTTCGGTGCGCGAACGCCGGCGGCGAGTTCCACTAAAATCGGCGAGGCGACAGAGTAGGGGAGGTTGGCGACCAGTTTCCAATCGCGCCAGTCGCGCGGCTCGCGCTGCAAAAATTTCAGCGCGTCGTCGTGGTGCAATTCAAGCTGGGGCGCGGAACTTGCGGCGAGTTCCGCCGCAAAGCGCTCGCACAAAACCTCGACCAGCCGCCCGTCCATTTCAATGGCGAGCACCTGGCCGCTCTTTTTCAATAGCAGTTCCGTCAGCGGGCCGAGGCCGGGGCCGATCTCCAAAACCTTGTCGGTCGCGGTCAGTTCGGCGGCGGCGGCGATGCGCTCCAACTGGTTCGCATCGTGCAGAAAGTTCTGCCCGAGCGATTTCGTGAGCTGGATGTCGCGCTTGGCCAGCAGGTCGCGCATTTCAGTGAGTTTCATTGGGGAAATTCAACCACGGATGGACACGGATAAACACAGATGAGGAAAAGCATTTGTGCGCGGCGCTGGGTTTTATCCGTGTCCATCTGGGTCAATCTGTGGTTAAGACTTTTTTAAGTTCGGCCACGGCTTTGGCCAGTTGCATTTTGGAAATCGTCAGCGGCGGCGTGAAGCTGATGACGTTGGCGTGTTCGCCTTCTGGCAGGAAAATGTAGCCGCGATGCAAAAGCTTTTTGATGGCGGTCAGCGCGGTTGACGTTGCGGGCTTGCCGTTCGGTAAATTTAATTCAATACCAACCATCAAGCCGAGACCGCGTGCCGAAACCTGAAACCTGAAACCTGAAACCTGAAGTTTTTGCAACTCGGTCAACAAAAACTTTCCCAGCGCCGCGCTGCGTTCACACAGTTTCAGCCTGCGGATTTCGGTGATTTGCGCCAGCGCCATCGCGCAGCCGACCGGATGGCCGAGGAACGTGCTGGTGTGGATGGCCTCGCCGTTTGAGGCCGGCCACGCCGCATCCATCACGTCCGCGCGCCCCACGCAGGCTGAAAGCGGAAAACCGCCGGTTAGCGCCTTGCCGAGACAAATCAAATCCGGCGTCACGCCGCTGTGTTCGCACGCGAACCATTTGCCCGTGCGGCCAAAGCCGGTGTAAATCTCGTCAAGAATGAGCAGCGCGCCGTGTTCGTCGCACAACTCGCGCAGCAATGGCAAAAATTCCGGCGGCGGCACGTTGATGCCGCCGCGCGCCTGAATCGGCTCGACGAGAATCGCGCCGATCTTCTCGCGGCGGAAAACTTTTCGGAGCGATGATTCCAGTGATTTCAAATCAGTTTTGGCAGCTGGAAATTTGGCGAAGTGCCCGAACGCGCGGAGTTGCGAGCGGAACGGTCGGCGGAAATGTTCGCGGTGTGTGGCGTTGAGCGCGCCGTAGCCCAGGCCATGATAGCCGCCTTCGAACGCGATGACGCCGCGCTTGCCGGTGGCGAGGAGCGCCGTCTTGAGCGCGGATTCAACAGCCTCGAAACCGGAGTTGGAGAAAATCACCTTGCCCCATTTCCGCTTTCCGCTTTCCGATTTCCGACTTTTCCGGGACCAGCGCTCGAAGGTGATGCGGCTTAATTCCCGCGCCAGTTCCGCCTTGAGCACGTGCGGATGCACATCGCCCATCGCGTGCAGCAGCTTGGCCATCTGCTCTTGTCCGGCGCGCACGACGCTGGGATTCGCATGACCAGCGGCGGCGACACCAAACGCGGCGGTGAGATCGAGATATTTTTTACCGTTCGCGTCCCAGACATGAACGCCCCGCGCGCGTTCCCAGACAATCGGCCACGAGCCGTCCGGCTCGGTGAAGGTGACGTTGCGCGACTCGTATTGCCGCAGCCAGGCGATGGTTTGGCGGGCGGTCATTCAGTTCCAGGTCACATCGGCCGGCTGGCCGGGGCGCAGACTTGGTGCGTCGGCGGGGGAAATTTTTGCCTCGACCATGAAAACCATTTCCGCGCGGTTTTCGCGGCTGTAAATCACCGGCGGCGTGTATTCGGCCTGCGTGGAAATATAATTCACCGTGGCGGAATAATCTTTCGCCGCGCCGTCGCAATGGACGGAAACCGCCTGGCCGATTTTTATCTGCGGCAAAATTCCCTGCGGCACGAAAAAACGCACCTTCACATTCCCCGGCGGCAGCAGCGCGACGACGGGGTTGCCCGCCGCCACAAATTCGCCCGCCCGGTAAAGCGTATCGTGCACCTGCGCGTCCGCCGGCGCGAATTGCTGTTTCTGGTCGAACGCCCAGCGCGTCTTATCGAGCGCGGCACGTTGCGAATCCACGGCGGCCTGCGCGGCGCGCACGGTGTCCTCGCGGGCGCCGAGCCGGGCGGTTTCCAAATCCGCCGACAACTGCTTCACCTGCGCGGCGGCGGAATCTTTCTGCGAACGGGCGCGGTCGAGCTCTTCCTTGGAAACCACGTCGCTGCCGCCGAGTTGCTCGATGCGGGCAAGATCGGACTCGGCGAATTTCAAGCTGGCTTTCGCCTGTTCCAGTTGCGCGGTGAGCGCGGCGATTTCCGTCGGGCGTTTGCCCTTGTTCAAATCGTCCAGCTGCGCCTGCGCCTGCGTGAGATTTTTTTCGGCCTGCACGAGCGCAGCGGCTTCGGAAGCACGTTCCAATTCAAACAGCAACTGTCCTGGCTTCACCATTTCGCCGCGCGCGACGGCGAGGTTTGTGAGCGCGCCGCCGAGCGGCGACGCGACGTAGACGTATTCGCCCTCGACGTAGCCCTGGTAGCTGGCGGACGGATTTTTCGCGCAGCCGCCGAGCAAGGCAGCGGCGAAAAGGGCGAGCGTCGCGGGCAAAATGATTTTCATGCGAACGTGCCTTGAGCCTAGCACGGAGCGGAAATTTTACGAGCGAAACGATTCATTCGACTTTCAACCTACCGAATGGTAGGATGCCTGCATCGTTATGAAAAAACTGACGCTGATTTCGCTGCTGTCCGCCCTCGCCTTCGCCGTTTCCGCCGCCGAGACCAACGCCCCTGCGTGGCTCGCGCGCCCGCTCTCGGTGGCCGATGCGCTGAACGTGGCGCTCGCGCAGAACGCCACGCTGCTCAAGGCCAAGAACGATCTTCAGGCCGCGCACGGCCTCGTGGTGCAGACGCGGGCGGTGGCGCTGCCGCAGGTCGTCGCCAGCGGCAAATATCAGGACGAGGAGCTGACGCTGCTCCAGACCATTCCCGGCACGACCATTTCCTCGCCGCACCAGAACTGGAACACCGGCGTCCAGATCGTCCAGAACATCTACACCGGCGGCAAGCTCATCGCGGCCATCAAGGCGGCGAAAGTCACCGACCAGCAGGCGCTCGCGCAATACCAGACCGCCGTGGCCGACACGCTGCTCACCGTGCGCCTGGCGTATTACGACGTGCTGCTCGCCGCGCAGCAGATCACCGTCAACGAAGCGTCCGTCAAGCTGCTCGACAAGGAGCGCGAAGACCAGCAGCGCCGCTACGACGCCGGCACCGTGCCGCATTTCAACGTCCTCCGCGCCGAGGTTTCCGTGGCCAACGAAAAGCCCAAGCTCATTTCCGCGCGCAACCAATACCGCATCGCCAAAAACAACCTCGCCAATCTCCTAGGCTACGACCTGCCGCGCGACATCTGGGAAAATCTCCCGCTCAACCTCACCGACACCTTTGACACCGCGCCGTGGGACGTGGTGCTGCCCGACGCCATCCAGCAGGCGCTCGCCTGCCGCACCGAGCTGACCGCGCTGCGCAAACAGGTGGAGTTACAAAAGCTCAACATCGTCAACGCCCGTTCCGGTTACCAGCCCACCGTGCAGGCCTTTGCCGGCTACAACTGGGTGAACTCCCAGTTCAAGGACAACTCCAGCGACTATTTCGACGGCTGGACCATCGGCGCGCAGATGAACTGGAACATTTTTGACGGCCTGCTCACCCACGGCAAAGTCATTCAGGCCAAAGCGCAGGCCGCCCACGCGCAGACTGACCTCGCCGACCAGTCGCGCCAGATCGAACTCGCCGTGCGCATGGCGTATTCCGACTTCATCGAGGCGCGCGAAATTCTGGAGTCGCAATCCAAGGTGCAGGAGCAGGCCGACGAGGCGCTGCGCGAAGCCAACGCCCGCGCCGACGCCGGCACCGGCACGCAGCTCGACGTGCTGGACGCCGAGACCTCGCTCACGCAGGCGCGCACCACGCAGATCACGGCGCAACACGATTATGTGGCCGCCCGCGCCCGGCTGGAACGCGCCATCGGCAGCGATTTGGCGCCGGCGAAATAAATTTAACCGTAAACGAAACGCGCGGAAGGCGAGAGCCGTCCGCGCGGTTTTGATTTTAAGAAGGCGAAGTGCCAACGGCAGTTAGATGTTCCGGCGACTATTAGGCCAAATGGCTAGTTTTCTAAACGACATTGTTGAATCCTTTTCGAGCCGATCTCCTGACTCACCAAGAAAAGCTTCGGTCCCCAAGTGTCTCCAATATGAAACTCGGCGTAGTATGTCTGTCCAGCAATTGCGTCAATCGTGAGCAGCCTGTTTCTTGAGTTGACTAAATCAATAATTGGACTGATGGACTCTGACTTTGATGAGAACGCGATTTTACCGGGGGAAACGACATATGGGTAATAGCTCGCGTTGCCAAAATCCGCAACTAACTCACCGTTGGCAAATATTCGATGGGAACTGGCAACACCTCCAACGTTAAACATGCGATAAACATAAATCACTGCCTTACCATCGGGAACTTTATCTACTGGGGCGAACTGCGGCCCTGTAGCACAACCAGCGACGCAAAGCATCGCTGCGAAGCTGCCTAAACGAAGAATTAATCTTGCGATACTCATACTCGTTTAGTTCAACAATATGTTGGTTTGAGGTCTTGCCGCCCATTCGATTTCATGCGGCGACTCTATTTGTGCGTTCCGTCGCTGTCCATCCTCATTTTGCGCCCACCCCAAAGCGCCAGAGGGCTGGCGCACTCCAAGACGCTTCGCGTTCGCCGGGCGTTCGATTCCGCGCGTCAGCGTTTTGGAGTGCGGCGACAGGTCGCCGATTTTCGACGACGAGACATGTCTCGTCGTTCCAAAGCGCGGACGTGTCCGCGCACTCCAAATCAAAGCCGCACCGGCGGCTAGACGGTGGCGGGCAAGATTTGTGGCGGGAAGGGCAATTTGCCGGTTGCGGCAGGGGCGATTTTTTAAGATGTTACCGCGCGTGAAAATTCAACGTGCCCTGCTCTCCGTTTCCGACAAAACCGGCCTCGTGCCGTTCGCCCAAATCCTCGCCCAAGCCGGTGTGGAACTCATCTCCACCGGCGGCACCGCCAAGGCGCTGCGCGAAGCCGGCCTAACGGTGAAGGACATCAGCGAGCACACCGGCTTTCCCGAAATGCTCGACGGCCGCGTGAAGACGCTGCATCCGCTCGTCCATGGCGGCCTGCTCTACATCCGCGGCAACGCCACGCACGAGGCGGCGGTCAAGCAGCACGCCATCAAGCCGATTGACCTCGTCGTTGTGAACCTTTATCCGTTCGAGGCCACGGTCGCCAAGCCGGACGTGAAGTTGCATGACGCCATTGAGAACATTGACATCGGCGGCCCTTCGATGCTCCGCAGCGCCGCGAAGAATCACGACAGCGTGACGGTGGTCGTGGATCCGTTCGATTACGCGGAAGTGGCGAAACAAATTTCCGAAAGCGGCAACACGACGCTGGAACTACGCCGCAAGCTCTGCGCGAAAGTCTATGCGCGCACGGCGGCCTACGATGCCGCCATCGCCGGGCATCTGCAAAAGGAATTTGCCGCCGACAAGACGGCGCTGCCGCTGGTGCTGACGATTTCCGCGCCGCTGGCGCAGCCGTTGCGCTACGGCGAAAACCCGCACCAGACGGCGGCGCTCTACGGCAAGTTCCACGACTTTTTCAAGCAGCTCCACGGCAAGGAGCTTTCGAATAACAACATTCTGGACCTCACCGCCGCCGCCGCGCTCATCACGGAATTCAACAAAGACATTCCGACGCTGGCGATTCTCAAGCACACGAATCCGTGCGGCGTGGGCCAGGGCGCGAACCTGCGCGAGGCGTGGGACAAGGCGTTTGCGACCGACAAGCAGGCGCCGTTCGGCGGCATCATCGCGGTGAACAAAACTTTGGACGCCGCGTGCGCCGAGGCCATCGCGGAAATCTTCAGCGAGGTGATTGTCGCGCCGGAATTTTCGGCGGAGGCGCTGGCGATTTTGCAGAAGAAGAAAAACCTGCGCCTGCTACAAATCCAGAAATGCCCGCTCTTGGCGCAGCCGTGGGACGTGCGCAGCGTGGGCGCGGATTCGTTCCTGCTCCAGCAGCGCGATTTGAAAACCACGGCGGCGGCGGATTTGAAAATCGTCACCAAGCGGCAGCCGACCGAGGCCGAGTTGAAGGCGATGCTGTTCGGCTGGCGCGTGGTGAAGCACCTGAAATCGAACGCGATTCTTTATGTCGGCGAAGGCCGGACGCTCGGCACCGGCGCGGGCCAGATGAGCCGCGTGGATTCCAGCCGCATCGCGGTGTGGAAGGCGGGCGAGGCGAAGCTGGATTTGAAAGGCAGCGTGGTTTGCAGCGACGCGTTCTTTCCGTTCCCCGACGGACTGCTGGCGGCGGCGGACGCGGGCGCGACGGCGGCGATCCAGCCCGGCGGCTCGGTGAAGGACGCGGAGGTCATCGCGGCGGCGGATGCGCGCGGCATGGCGATGGCGTTCACCGGCGCGCGGCATTTCCGGCATTGATTTTTTAACCGCGAAACACGCAAACCACGCGAAACAAATTCGCGTGGTTTTTTATTTCACCAGTTGCCAGATGAGGCAGAACTGAAAGGCGGTGACGGCGGCGAGCAGCAGCCAGAAGGAAAGTTCGCGCAGGTGCAGGGGGCGTTGCAGCGGCGCGGACAGCCAGAACTGGATTTTGGCGGAGCCGAAGGAAATGATGTCGCCGTTGCGCAGGCGGGCGGAATTTTTCTGCTCCTCGTTGACGGCGGCGAAGGCGTCCGGCGCGGTGTGGAGGAGGAAGCCCTCGGTCTTCTGAAATTCCAGCGTGAGGTGGTTGTCCCAGACGCCGGCGTCGTCGAGCACGAGGTCGTTGCCGGCCGCGCGGCCGGCGCGGAAAGGAAAACGGCGGACGAAGATGTTTTCGCCCGCCATTTTGCCGGAAAGAATGTGCAACTGAACCATCAGAAAATCCGTTTGTTGACCTGAATCTGGTCGCCGGGATAGACCGGCGGGTCGGGGT
>Ga0265324_10000149_pt1 | contig 53626 bp, 45 predicted proteins | sample 41419metaG_FD_198634 | JGI IMG/M metagenome (GOLD analysis project Ga0265324, IMG submission 198634) | Rhizosphere microbial communities from Carex aquatilis grown in University of Washington, Seatle, WA, United States - 4-14-19 metaG | ecosystem: Host-associated > Plants > Roots > Rhizosphere...
AACATTATAGGCCTTTAAGAATGCATCTACATACGAGAAAGAGGAGCGGGGTTGGACTTAAGCCCCTACGTAGTTGGAGCCAATCACCTTCGTTAGCTTAGTTCGAAATAACCTTCTATTGGTCTTCGGAGTAGGAAAGATATTTGAATGCTCACTTGGATTAGCAGGGGATCTGCTAACATTATAGAATAGCACCCAATGAGCAAGAGGCTTAAAACTACTAGTGTTTCATTCATTATAAGAAGCCAGTAAACAAACAAAAAAGGGTATGATCGCCCGGCAGCAGAATATTTGATGGAAGAACAGGAGATCTTTTTGAACAACCGAAAGTACTATATCCTAAAATGAAATCATAAAGTTTATCCATGGACGTTCTACTGGACCTTACACACTTGTTACACAACAAGCCCTTATAGGACGGAGAAAAGTAAGTTTGGGTGGGCGGCTCTAGAAGGATTTGGTCTTGCTCATATTTGACAAGGAAAAGCAACCTGATAAATCTGATCATATGATAGCTCGTAAAGAAGTATTCAATACTATGCTTATAGTAGGAAGAGCACCTCCACGATGTTCCAGAATCTTTTTGATCGTTCGAGAACTACGATCTTTGGTGAATGATTTCCTTCTATCTTCAAAGAACTTACAGATTCATAGGAAGTGTGATCTAATCATTATTTCAATTTTATTTTCTGACCAGTATAAACATCAACAACTTCAAATGGTACCAGTTTCTCCTCAACAAATAAATAAAGGCTTGGGCAACCCATTTGGTAATTCTCGTATACGAAGATATCAAATTGGATACATCAAACTCGCATGTCCAGTTACTCATGTGTGGTATTTAAAACGTCTTCCTTATCGCAAATCTTTTAGAGCTACGCCCTTAAGGAATTCAAATAGTATATTGCGGTGTGTGATTTGATCAAAATTCTCATTTTACAGGTTTGAGTTGAGAAAGAAGGACAAACGTAAGAGCTTGATACACTGATAACTATAGAATCTATTCTTCTTCTTTCCGGACGAACAAAGAACGGATTTATTCAAAAGTATGAAACTACGATTTACCTACCGAAGAATATACCTTATTAAGACATAACAATCAAAGAAGATCAGCCTACGTGACGGACTTACTTTTCTACTAAACTGAACTAGACTGACGAACTGAGGTAAATATATAGATCTGAAGTCAAGGCATACAACGATAAATGTAGAACACAAAATTGTTGAAGTTCTTTGTTAGTCGGAAGCTAGTAAAAACTATATGAAACTTTCTTATGCTAAAAGAATGTATAGCTCGGCATCAACTACAAAACGTTTGAAGAATCAAAAAGATCAAATAGAAATTGCAAGGGTATTCTATAGAGAAGAGTCAATCGCCAGGACAGCTAGTATGTTACTTTACACTTTGATCCTGAGCTGCTCTCCAAAAAAGTATATCTCAATATCCTTTGCTCTATTCTTTCCTTGTAGTAACGTCCTATCAACTCCATAGCGAATATATATAATACAAGCCATCAAAATAGAATTCTCAGCTTACCAGGAGAAAGATCTTTCAGTACCAAAGTAATGCATATCCGGGGTGGCTGACCTTTCAACATACTTGCTATTTTCTCGGAATTATCACAGTCAACTTTGTATGATTCTCCTATGTTAAAAAGTTATACTTTGTATGCTTCGGTACTTCCATTTCTATGGGCCATGAACTGACAGCTGTGGCCGTGCTGCTATGTCCACTTTTCGGTTCAAGACCCTTTCTTTCGTGAGCGGGGTAGGTCTTTCTAGGCTTAGAGGTCGTGTCCTTTCTCTTTTCTTGTTCTTGCGGCGGACATCCAATGAAGTTTCTTCTAAACTTTGAGGTAAATCTGCCTTCAGTTCCAAGCATTGCCCCACCAGAAAGAAGAAATGAAGAAGGCCTTATCAGCGGTTTTCAGTTTTATGCCATGGTGTGCCCAAGTCCTGATATTGCTGCTGTGTGGTGAATCGGTTCTTCTCCCATGCTGGTAACGATAGGCTATGGTCGGCGTTCTCGGAAGTATCTCATAGGCACATTTCGACTTTGGATGCACATACAACACAACTTCATTGCATTCCTTACGCTTTTCGCACCTGTCTTGCCGGTCCGTCCTATTCTGCTTCGAAAGAAGGTCTACTTTCTTCAATAGGTGAGTCGACGTCGAGAACCTGGAAAAAGCGGGTGAGGAGTGACTTTGCTTGGTTATACGTAAATGACCAAGAATGTTCTATTATGAAGAAAAAAAGAGAAGTTGCACTTCTTGTGAAGTAGTGGCAACCGTGTGAATCAAACGTTATTACTAAAAGAAAAAGAATAAGGTTTAACGAACATATAGTTTCTGCAATAAGGTTTAACGAGCATATAGTTTCTGCCTTTATAGAGAGGAAGATGGGAAGAGTGGGGATCATGTGGATGAAGCACTTGATGTCTAGGATGAGCTTGCATGCGAGATGCATGAAGACTAGCGTGAAAGATGGAATAAGCCTGCGGGTCAGGCGGACTTTTGAGAGCAAGGAAAGGAACTTGTGTGTGACACAAGGTGGCCTGCGTGGAGCAGGGTGGTGACGGTAGAAAGTCTATTTATATAAGCCGGCATGCCGGTATTTGCTTTCGTCTCTTTCTTTTTCCAAACAAAAAATGAGTTTACAATTCTGTACACGCCACCAAGAAGGAGGCTTTTAGCGTAGGATCGGTCCGACTTAAATGCGTATCTGCTTACACCGAAGAGACATGCTTTTTCTAGATAATCACTATTTAGTCTTTTTCTTTTTTATTGACTTGGAAGAAATCTGTGATAGATGTGACTAAAGCTGTCACATTTCCTCTTCCTCTTCTTGCCGTGGCATATCAGCAGTTAATAAAGGGTAGGTACAGTCAAAAGAATGCTACCTTGTAGAAATGCAATCCGGTATGCAATGGAAGGTAACAATTGGCTTTGACACTTTCTAGTGCACCCTTTTAAATCGTAGAAGTGTTCTGACACATCTAGTAAGTCACCTACCAGTTACTGTACAGGCCAGCAGCTAAAGTACCACTGCCAATGCTGATTTCTATGTCCATAATCCATTTTAAAGAGTCGATGATATGGTTGAAATGAAAATTGGTATAATGAGTCCATTTGTCTTTACGGGAGGAGGCTTTTGCGAAAGGAAGCGATGCAACAAACATGGGCGAGAATCGAAGAGCATCCTGACTACCGCATTAAGATAAGCTTTGTCTAGGTCCTTTCAAGTGTTTTCCACAACTACTTCAATTTGATGGCAAATCTTATGAATGGACAGCTAAAGAACAAGTAGATCCACCAGCATATAAACCACCAGTGTCTTTATTTTAGTTTGCGTTTTCATTCTCTAATTTTGTAGAGTTATCCCTCCAAACCGGAAGTACATACTTTGTTTGAAGCTTTCTTTCCTTTTATACAACCAAGTAATTTCTTGATCGGACAACAAGCCCTCAACTCGGAAGAGAAACTTCACTTTATGTACAAGATCCCGCCATGCTCATGCTACTCCCATGCCTCCTTCCCGCTGCTACTAGCCCGTGTAGTGGTTGGGTCCTCACTTCTACCTTTCCAGAGGACCCTTTCTCTATAAAAAGCAAAGTATACTTGGTAATAGCTAGCCGGTTCCAATTAAGCCTGCAACTAGTGCTCCGAACGCGGGAAGGTGTTTTTTCTGCCTATTAATGCTGCGTACCTTTCGCGTTTGCAGTATCAGTGGTGGTCGGTATCTGTCTCCAAAAATCTTCTTCTTTTTCTTGTTCCCGCTCGTCAAACTTGTCGGAGGAAATGGGATTCGAACCCATGATACAATCTTCTTGTATGTTGATTTAGCAAACCAATGCCTTAAGCCACTCAGCCATACCTCCAACTTTCTTCAAAACCGGGTAACGATCTTGACTTCATAACAATAAGAACGAACGCTTCTTTTTTACTTGACTATATATATTATATTAGGCTACTTTCTTCTTGACTTGCTCTATGGGCTCGCAATGTGATGTGACCGCAGCATTACCAAGGAGGGACACGACGAGGAAGAGGTGGGGAATGGGCCGAGGAAGCATGCCATACCAGTAGTTCGAACTATAGCAGAACGGATAGGGTGCACTAGAGAAGGCAGTACGTAAAGTAAAGTAGGAAAATCTTTATTACCAGTATTTCTATATATAATATAGGCTCACTACAACAAAGGCAAGGGTAGGGATAATCGAATCCTCTCTCCTACGTCAACAAACTATGTGAAAGAATTAGTGAGCTGTATTGAGTAGTTACCTCTCTTTGCTCGAAAAAGCCGTACGCACCTCACATTCAGTCTATCTATGAGAAACGTTTAAGAAAGAAATAATATCTTGAAAGGTTCATTCATATAGAAAGAAAGAGACGAAAGCAACCATACTTTGTAGCGATAAGCACTCAATCCATAAGGCATCAACGACTATGCAACGAGATTTTGCATTGATACTAGGTAGTGTATTCAACAGAAATAGGGAGAGAATAGCGTTTTGAAATGAAGTGAGTTGTTCTTAGAAAGTGGTACAAAAACGAGAAGAAGGAAAGTCGAATTGCTTGCGCTGCCTTATTTGATAGCCCAAAGTGCACTAAAGCAGTGGTTTGTCAAGAATCAAGATTCTCAGTGCTGCTATCTCTTTCAACTATATGAGAAAAGGTTTCTGCTAAATAATAGACAAGTGCTTGACATTTCTCGCAACAAGAAGGCTTTACTTTAGTTGTTAGTTTGAGTTTCAGTTTAGGAAATCAGATGAAAAGTCGAGTCAAAGAAAAAAGAGATTACGGACTTTCTTACTCAACTTCTTCTTTTTAGGCAAGGGAATAACCTGAGGCTTAGGATGAGTAAACAAATTGGTAAGGCAAGTCTAAGCAAACTGTTCGAATATGTGTTTTCTCCTCTTCTAGCATTCCATTCTTACTCCTCTAATAGTATCAGGCTTCTTCTACGGAGGTATATGGGAAGTTGTTTAAGCGACGTATTTGCATTTCTTGCTAAGAGTAGGTAGGCATATGTCATTCTTCTTACTGGAAATTATCACCTGCAGAGTTTTAAGTCAATTCATTCTCTTTAGTCTTATGAAGAATGGGCTGTATGTATGAATTTATGCATTCGAATAGGCATTAGCTGGCATAGGTACAGAAAAACCACTCTAATAGGTATTGGAAAAGAAAGGAAAGTAGGAAAGAAAACTTCATTATAGAAAGTCTAATAGCCATTGGCACTAAGTAAAATACCCTATAGTGGAAGGAGATGAGGAAGCAGGCCAAGTGTCGGCCGAAACTCGAGTGCCAAGAAAAGCTTGAGGAGGAAACCGATTGTGCTCAAGAGTAATAGTGAAGAGGCCCTTAGAACTTGTTACTTGAAGAAGAATTGTCTTGGTGCTACGGTCCTTTAAAACACAAGAAGAAGACAAGAATTCAATAGTTAGAGAAGGGTTATCAAGTATTATATTAGGTAGGATATGGGCCCTTTATGTGAGTGCTACCACTTAGTCTTTTTACACAATTTAGTAATTCTTGGAGTACTGCACAGTTTTGACATCCTTAATTTAAATTTAAGAAAATAATTCCTGAATTGTCCAAGGTCGGATTGAACATAACAACAGTCTAATTGCTATGGACTCAGAAGAAAGGAGCCCAGTCAAAGAAGAAAGCTAACCCCATCTGAGCATATGGAGATCTCCGGTTGGTGACAATTTTTCCCTACTTTCCAACTATGTTGACATGTAGGGCTCCAGAAATGTTGCTAATGCTGGTGAAGGACCATCGGGGGGTAGTATTGGAAAGGCAAATGATGTTTCTGTTGAGTTTGATTCTGGAAAGGAGGAAATGGACAAGTATCGTGCGTTGGCTATGTACAACTTCACATCATGCCCTCAGTATGATAGGCCGATTGTTGGTCAATGGTCCTAGTCTTATACTTATGTTATCGGTTGCCATTTTTTTTAATGAGCTGTTTGTTTTGTTGTTGGCATGTCGTATACATCCAGTATTGGTGCTAAATGTAATACTTTTAGATTCTTTCATTTTGCAGTTTGATATTTATGTAGTGTTTTTTAGTATTTGTCTAATACTAGCAGTTGTTCTGGGGATATTCCATTATGTTGTCACGTTTGGTATGTATATCTAATTATTGTTGCTATATGTTCAATGGAGACTTACATAGATATTATGCTACTAACTTGAGCAGAAGGCACACTTGTAAGTTATTCTCATACCAATAGTTGATAAACCATTCATGTTGAATAGATACACAACATTGCAACTATTAGTAGAGCTCCACAGATTACCAATATCGAGTTTTTTTAAATCCATCATACAGTGAAGATGAGGACATCAGAGCAGGCATCCACGAATGTGAGATGAGTATTTCTTGGAGATTTGTTGCAGACAAGGAGATCAACGACAGAAGATTGAGGGCTTTAGCGGTAATTCAACTCGAATGGTTAGGAAGTTTGTGAACGGAGGACTAGAGGAGGCTCACTCTATTCTATTCCGAAAGAGGGGATTAGTGCAATGCCAAGGTTTCTAATCTATATGCTAGAATTTCATGTCAAAGCGGAAAAGAGAAGAGCGCATGGAGGTATCGACGAGCCGCAGGTAAATAAACCTCTCTTTAAGCAGCAAAACAAGAGTTGCGGTGGGCAAAGGTAGATTCAGGGGAGCACCTTGTTTACCGAGTTGCAATTACGGAGTACCTAGTTAATCCATCCAAAAAAGGGAGGGTTGAGCCTTTACTTTTACTAAAATAAGGAAAATCCTTCTTTGAAATCTCCCGCTCTAAGACTAGAAATAAGGTTTGAAGCCAGTGCACAGAGCTACTTTCGGACAGTAAAAGAGAAAGACTCTGATTTCTTCATAGGAGAGAGGATGGGTTACGCCAGAGGCAGGATGCACGAGGTCCAAGAAGACTAAAAAAAAGGATCGATCAGTTCTTTTGAAAAAAGGGAAATCCAGCGAGTAACTACTAACGTTACGAGCCAGGAAGCCTATTTGAATTCTTTTCTCGCTTGGGCCTTGCCTTGTCTTTTTCCAACAACACAGCCCTTTTCACCGAAAATTAATCTCTTCTTCTCTTTCTCCTTCCCAGTAATTTCCTAAAACACTTCTTCCTCCCAGGCTAAGGGATTGAATTGGCAAGGAGAGCTCATTCAGTTACGGGATGCAAAGTTCAGTAGATTCGTGGATTGACGTGTGTAGGCTTTGATGGGCGGTGAGAAAGAAAGGGTTCGTTGACGGGACGTATTAATTCCAAGGGAATTTTAGAATGAAATAAACTTCCCGGAATAAGAAGTCTACTTATTACTTACTTATATATGATATTTCTATGGCTCGGACCGGAATGAAAAAAACTTTCTATATATAGAGGGAAGTCCTTTGAGTGAGAATATGGACAAGCATGTACTTTGAATATGGATGGATGCTAATCAAAGCATGGAGTACCTTGGAAGGGAAGTAGATGGGTGTCCTAGGGCGAATCTTTGGAATAGATTCTTTCTTTTAGGTTGTAGAGAACCTGGTACGCAGGCAAAGAAGAACTTCACGATATGCTTCTTTCTAGCCTGATGCTCCCCCTTTTTCCTTTCCAGCACTTCTCCTTTTTTTTACGGAGCTAGATAGGAAGGAGCCTTTGGTAGAGAAGACTAAGTCTTTTATTTCGACCTTTCTTAGCGATGAACTAGAATAACAACATAACATTGACGCACTCACAGAAAGAACTGAGATAACAACTGAAGTCACTCGCAATACTTTCAAAGAGTAGCGTAATCAAGAAAGACAAGCCTCTTTTCAATACTTTTGAAGACTTAACGGTTGAAAGCAAACGAGGCAGCTGATCGCAGATTCTTTCTAATGAGGAAAAAAAGCAAGGGATTGGCCAGCGTAAATGAGGAGAAAAAGGAGAGTCTCGTAATCATTCACCTCTTCATACTTCTTTGTGAAAGTGTTTTTTTGCTGAGTTACCAGCTTGCATACGTCATCCAAATTGTTCTGAGTCGATGCCTTCTCCAATTCTAGCAATTTAATCTGCTCATACACAGTTAGAATAGCCCATAACATTGAAACCTGGTACTATTTTTAATTTGCAAATGGCTTCTGCTTCTGAGAAGGAGAGGTCAAGTTATGTATGAATAATTGAAGTATCGGAACTGCTCGCAACTATGAAGTCTCCCTCCTTTTACCATAGTGAATTGTAACCTATATTCTCTAGGAATAACATGGCAGATAGAGAATGTGCTTCAATTGATTGATATTTCAATTTGTAGAGAAACAAGCAGCTCTTTTGCAAAGCAGGATAAAAACTAATAAAAACACTAATAAGGAAGTCTGACATATATCACCAGATCTTCTAATTTTTTGATAATCAAAATGGCTTCTGATTCTCTCAGTGTTAAGCTTTGAATCGTACTTTTCCCGGGAGTTCCTGCTTGTTCATTAGGCTTTTCACCTGAACTAAAGTATGCAATCTCCTCATTGTTTTCCTGAGAAAAACAAATAAAACGAGCAAATAAGTCAGCATAAGAATCTACATTAAAAGAATGTACTTTGAAGGAAGAATTCATGCATTATAACATCCTTTAACAATGTAATAGTTATTACTATTGTAAGCCATTAGATAACAATGATATATAACTAAATCAACTTTATTAATTTTTCCCTCTTTCTTTAAGTACTTTAGTGTTTTGTTACACTCTGAGATCAGATGAAGATGATTTAGGTTAAGCAGAAGACAATTAGATTAATTGAGACTAGATTAGATCTGAGTGCAATTTGAGCATCAGTTGCGGCTTATTGTGTATCAAGAAGTTAACAAGTTGGGTTGTATTTCATTTTATCAATCTAATAATTCACAACTGAAGATAAATGGAGTCAAAAATGGCATGTATTAGGGTAGGGGTATTTCGGCTTAGTTGAATCCATTGGGTTACAGGGATCTTAATTAAAGCTTTAGTTGCATATGTACCTTAGAGCTAATCTTCCTTCTGCTGGTAACATTCAACAAAGAGAGGGCGGAAAGGAATCCCGCCTATATTTATATTCTCAAGTTCATCCAGGCAAGACTCATCTTCTTCTATTAGTGCTTCAAAAGGGATGAGAGCTGCGCCTGAGCTTGCTCTATGCAACTTTGAAGTATCCTGGGTTAACATTCAGAACCATCGAGTAAAATAAAAGTTCACCACAGCAATAGAAAAATTGCCTCTTGATTTAGGGTTTAGGACTTATAACTGGGTATGGGTTCCGATTTTGGTGTAGGTTCTAGGGTTTAAGGTTGGGATTTCACATCTACAGTTAGATAGAACCGCATTTTTCAAATCAGCTTACGTTATTTTTTGGGAGCCACTGGTTGATTACCAGTACAAAATAACCAAGTACCCCAGCTGATTTAAGTATAAATGGCTGGTGGGGGTTTCAAAGTTGGGTTGCACTGACACAATAATTGCTGGTAAAGAATATGAAATGACAAGTTAGTAAATATCAATATATAGTAAAACTCGCCTAAAAATAAGATGAAAATAAGTTGTACCTCGGCTACATCTTGCGTTGCAGAACGTGCAGGGCACCAAGTTAGCCTTTTCTTCTTCTGACTCTTTAATGAAAAAAAAAGAAGAAATGCGGAAACAGAAGAAATAATAATATTGATTGAATAAACACCAAATAAAGACAGGCATGTTTAGAGCAAAACACATCAAAATTCACCAAATAATCATAGGGTCATCGACTTAATTGAAAGATATGTAACTGATGCAGTACATGTGAGTTTGGCATGGAAATATTGAAACCATTCCAATACCTACTAATGAATTTTGAGCATTTACCTTTGAAGAAGGAGCTGCTTTTCCCTGTCGGATAAAAGAACCAACGAGCTTAGATTATCTATTTTTCTGGCTTGTTCAAGTAATCTCTCCTCTCTTTGTGCCAAATAGCGAATATAGAATAAAAGTTCTTCTGCTTCCTGCTCAAAATAATAAGGAAATCCAAATCGATATCTATATACGCAACATAAGCTCCTTCGTACCCAACAACTTAATATAGGATAAATCCAAAGTCCTAGTTTGAAACATCAAGAAAATGCATATTCTTTCTATACCAGTGGACAAGAAGAGATGGAATGTTCCATTCCTGGATGTAAGACCGTGCTGTAGTAAGCTTTCTTTTGCTCAGTCAGGAAAGTGGGTCATTTCAGATAGCACAGTTTGGATAATAATAAGAATTCTCATAGGCAAAGAAGTAAGTCAGCACTAGTCAAGTAGGAAAAAAACAAGTAGGAATAGCTAGAAGTACTATAGTAGTTGGCATGTCAAGCTCTATACATAATAGGTTTTTTCATAGCTTCGAAGGCTTCCTGGCTCGTAACGTTAGTAGTTACTCGCTGGGTAAGTCACAAGTAGACTTTAAAGGAATAGAAAGACGGGATGGCAAGTATAGGTAATTATAGTCAAGAAAGTAGAAGGCTGATTTAGTCAAAACCTACAAGAAGCAATGGTATTTCAGGTTGGATATATGCAAGAAAACAAGTAGTAGAAATGCTAGGGTATATGGAAGGTAGACAAGATATGCCTATTGAAAAGTTACTTGGTAAAGTAATGTAAGGGATAAGTCAAGTAAGAAGAGAAAGATAGTCAAAGTTGACATCTTGAAATCGACTCGCATGGGCCAAGTAAGTGCTTATAAAAGGAGGCTCAAGCAGAAAAAAATAATGAAAACTAGAGGCATGTTGGATCATCTATAGTCCTAGAACAGACCTGGAAAATGAATCCGAGCGAGCGACAATGCCTTTATAAGCAAGCCTCTCTTTTTAGACTAGTCAACCTATGCACGCCTTTTCCAATATGCTAGAGCAGGCGATTAATTACATTTATTTTGAAGTCCCTGGAAGCGCTTCGTTTTGCATGCCGCATTAGGTTGACCTTCGTAAGTTTGGTTAGCTTTATTAGGCACTTTTCATAATCTAATATTGGAAATATTAGGTCGGAAAGGCTATGAGAGCCATTCTGGTCTATAGAAGGCCAGGCATACAAAGACTATTTTACTAGTTAGATATTGGAGGAAAGGAATAGCGTTAACTGGTTGTGTTAGTAGACTTTGATTACTACTTGATCTTTGACTTGACCTGAAACGTAAGTGGAACGAGCGAGCGGAAGGCGAATATATTTCTCCAAAAAGATTGGAAGACCTGAACCTATCTCCATTGCTACTTTCCCTCAGTCAGTCTCCTTCCCCCATGGGCTTCCTTAGGTTGTCTCACCATTACTCGCCCTTGGTCTATGTGATTCATAGCATAGGAAAAAGGTTGATCTCGGTCCTTGCCAAGGTATTAGGGTTTTTCCGGTACCCGTACCGACTGGTATAACAAGGTTTTATACCATATCAATTAGGGTGTGAACCCTAATGGTTTTATTGCGAAGTGTATATGGTCTGGCGAGGCAAGTACTGGACTTTACGTTTCGCTTGCCTCGCACCATTCCGCGATTCGAGAAAGGGCTTCATCAGCAAATCGATGTCTACTCGGGAGGCCAAAGCGCCATGTTGAAAGGAAGACTTTCGGTAGGACGAATAGGCCATACATACATGGGTGGTAATCATTCCCCAAAAGAGAGGATCAAGGCACCTCGCAGATCGTACTTGTTCTTAGTGACCGGGTTCATATCCTAAAATAATGCCCAGGGTGAGACGATTTGACGAAATTCGATCTCGTTCCAGCAAGTTGAGGATGCGCGAACGAACAAGCTTAGGATTGAGCTGCCTTTAGAAAGCGGTTGCTTGTTGGTTAAGCGCGTCCAAAGAGGAGTCCAGTGGTTGGCCCAGGTTGAGCTTGAGAAGGATAAGCGTGTGCAAGGGCGAGTGATTAATTAATAGCTCTAGTAGTTGGGTAAACAAGCAAAGGTTTAGGTAAAGTTCATGGGGAAGCTGTGTGTGTATTTACCAAGATATGTGAGATAAGAAGTCACTGGTAAGCAAGCCCAAATACAGAGTTGGAAAAGCAGGTGAGTAGGCATATGCTAACTAAGCTGGGCATACTTGTATGTATTAGGAATAGGTATTTTATTAATAAATAGGCATATGAATAGTGCTTTTGGTCACAACCGACTACCACATCATCGGACGTTTCAGTGGGCACATCTGCATAAAGAGCATAAACTATTTGGACCTACCTGGGGACTGCTGCTTTCAAACGTTTTTCCTGGAAGCGATGGTGGATAGGCCTATTTATAGGTACGCTCGCTTTGCGGCATCTAGATCGGAAGTGACAGGTAGTAGGGAAAAATACTATTTCAATGCAAGCGGGATATAAATGCACGAGCTTATAGGGCTACTAGTGAAACAAATGGAGTCTATTTTGATCACGCTTTGCTAAGCAGTATGTTGACAAGGTCAAGTCGTACGGTTTATGTGTGATAAAAGCAAGGTGAATACTAAGTAGTGGAAAAACATGGGTAAGCAATCTATGGTCTAGAGCACGGTAAAGCAGTAGTTAGGGAAGCAAGAATGAGTAGAACAGGTATTGGGCATTCCCAGCTTTCTGCTAATGATAGAAATAGGGTTAGTATAGCTTGGCCTAGGGTAGGGCTTGTGATTAAGAAGAATAGATTGACCCACCTTGAGAGTAGTATTTTTCTAACAGAATTGCACTTATTTGTGAGTTACGAGATAGATAAGCTTGTTAGAAAATAAGCTGATAACCAGTAAAGTCAAATAGTAGGTGTTTAGGTCAGTCAATCACAGGTAGCGTTGGGTAGGCAAGAAATTCCTAGTTGTGTGAAACATTGAGCATTTCAATCAACTTACTAAAGGTAATAACCAGGTTAGATTGCCCATTTTCTACTCTTTATCTTGAAAGTCTAGAGGTTGAGTGGTAGTAAAGTAGGCATGTTAGTTATAGAGAAAGATGCTAAACATAAGTACTTAGCAAAGGCTAGATGATATTCTTCATTCCCAGGAAGAGAGTATAGTCGTGAGTAGCAGTAAAAGTAACGTATTGGGAAGGAAAAGCGAGTACCGGTAAAAGAATTCAAAGGGGAGTCAGGATAGTCAGTTGCTAGTTAAGAATAGGTCACGCCCAAAGCTAACAAAAGGAAATTCACGAGATATTGGAGAGGGGATACGTCTTGACAAGGTGAAGTCACAAGATAAGAAGTTTTATAGGCTTCAATCAAGGGCGTTGACATCGTGAAAATAAGCAGTAAGAGGAAAAGTTTGATTTGCAAACTACTCGGAAGAAGCTTGTTATAAATCAGAATAGTGCGAATAGTGCGAGAAGAAATGTTGATTCCAAAGAGATTTTCTAGCTTACAGTTTTGAAAGTAGGGTCTCACACGGGTAAGTTAAGTTACTTAGGTCAAAAGGGTAAACAAGAGTTCCTAAAGTAGTAGCGTAAAGCAGTAGTAAGGGGGAAGATGAATTGGCGTCAGTAGAACCTGAATTCAAAGGTTTCTAAAGATAGGCTTTTAGGTCTGCATGCATTCTAGTAGGAACGACACCTGGTATTGACTTAAGAAAGGAGGGAGCAAGAAAGAGTTTCTTATACTTATTGAGTAGTTTATGCCGTCTTCATAGAAGAGAGGGTTCTAGCTAAATAGCTTGCTTGGGCTGGTCAAGACTTTGGAGAGGCTTAATACGAATATTACACCAGGGAATCCATCTTGTTTGACTATAACTAGAGGTTTTCTAAGTGTGAAAAGGAACGAAATGAATCAAAAAAGTACTCGAAAACTACACTTGTTAAATAATACTTGACTTCTTGGGTAAGTAAGGTCAAGCGAAAGAAGTCCCGGTCAAGGAAAAACAGAAGCATGAACAGGTAGGTAAGTCACGTCAACGAAGCAAATAACAGTATAAGACTATCCTCAGGATAGGCTAGCAAACAAAAGTTGTGAAACTAGAGATGAAAAAATTCCATCGGTTGAAACAGGAACTGGATAGCGACTAGGTGTTTTAGTCAAGTATGAACCGGTAAAAGAGTAGTAAAGAAAGTAGGCTTTTGCAATCACAGGTTGAGTTGGACAGGATTTTTCTTACTTAAATGGGTAGGTAAAAGCAAGGAAAGCGCGCACACACTTTCAAGCATAAACTTACGTCAAAGTTGGACAGGCTCAGTCAGAATAGGCAGTAAGAGGAAAGCTTGCAACAGAACTATAAAAAGTTGGGAAATGCACAGCTTAGCGGAGAAACAAGAGATACGTATTTCATTTCAGAAACTTATCCAGATACAAAAGATTTGACTCGTGATCAAAATAGTTGTGTGAAACATTGCACATTTTCATAATTCAATTCCGCCCCACAAAAGAAATATTTGGCCAAAGAAAGATGCATAAAGTAGGTAAGCAAGGTGGCTTGAAAGGGGATAGGCACGACGAGATGGAAGGGATAGGCTTGATAAAACAGATTCGGAATAAAAATATGCTCTTTCTTGCTAGCTAGCTTAAGTCACAGGTTTGTATTAAAAAGGTGAATTCAAAGGTTTCTTCGGCAGACAAGGCTTGCGCAAAGGTGTAAGCTTTCAAAGGAACAGTTGAAGTAGTGACGGGTTTAGCTCGTGCATAGGTTTATGCATGGAAAAGAGATACAGATTTGGAAAAGCAAGAATTAGAAGAAATGGGTCACAAAAAATAGTGGTAAGAAGCTGATTTAGACTTCTGCAAGGGAAAGGTTCAAAAGAAATAGGCAAATAAAGTAGTAGGGGAAGTTACTGTATACGTTCAGTAAGGATATACGTATTTTTCACAACCAAAACTAGTGAACAGAAGAAATTACGGGAAAAAGTACTCTTCAAACAAAGTAGCTAGAAGAGTGTATGCATGCTTATTTCTTGTTTAGCTAGTTGGTGGGAATGAATATCCAAGATAAGTCCCAAAGGCCCCAGGGTTTATTTTCTTGATTCTCACTAGTTCACTTCTATGAGTTGTATATTCACGATAGCCAGGAAAAGGACTTTGAGAAGCAAGGTTTGGAAATATAAATTATCTCGATCAACGCAAGGTATCAGCTAACGTTTAATCGGCGAGTGATTAATCAGAGTACGTTTTTTCGGAATTCCTAGGTTGAGTTGGACAGACTTTTGATTAATTTTTAGTGATTGTTCTTCATAAAATGCAAAGAAGAGATAGTTTGTTTAATAGGCTTAGCTAGCGTTTCGCTTCTTTGTAAAATGCTTTTTTTACTTATCAAAAATATGCTAAATAGAATTTCCCAGCGTTAGTAGAAGCTGAAGTTGACGCAGTAGCAGAAGCAGATGCAGAAGCAAGTCAAAAGTCAGCATGAGCAGGATAGCCAGCATAAGCATTCCCTGGAATAGTAGCTTCTCAAAAAGGTGATTTTACTGGAAAAGGTGGATTCCTATTTACTTGGCTTAGGTCAACCAAAAAGTAGTTAACTAGGTAGCTAAGTTAAGTCACAGCTCGGAATATTAGTTGAGTTGGATCAGCTAGGGAAGCATAAACAGGTAACGCTTAAAAGGCTTGTGCAAGGTCGGCTACTAGTCAAAGTACTTAAAAAGGTGAATTCAAGGTGTCTACTCAAAAATCCTGAAACCAAAGATTTTTACGTCCAACCAGATTCAATGGTAAAACAGACTGGTTAGAAGTATAGCTAGCCAAGTGACTAACAAGTCAAGTACGTAAGCTTTAGGTAATAGTTGGTAGCTTGACAAGTAAGTAGTATTTGAATAGTATGGCTTACTTACAGCTTTGAAACTCAAATCCGTTAAGCCTACTCCTCCTACATCCTCATTAGTTACAGGAAAAGTTACTATATAAAAAAAACTAGTACTCTATCACAGGTGAGTAAGGATAGGCATGGAATAGAAATTTGCCCAGCTTCAACAACTAGTTAACTTCCTGTTGGTGATTGTGTCCCAGGTAAGGAAGAACAGTTTTACAGCACGTACGATATGCTGTATGCACAGGGTAATTAGTACGTATAGGCAAATGCACTCCCTCCATAGCATAGATAAGCTTGTATAGAAAAAACATATTGAGTGGAGTAAGTCACTGGTTTAGCCCGATCATAGGCTGGGTTTGAATTAAAAACCTTCTTGAGCCTTGCGCGAAGCATTCACTGAAAAGGTTGGATAAGCACTAAACCAATCAATTCTTCTTTGTTAAACATTGAACATTTCTAGTTTCTTATTTGCTCTATTCGTATTAACCGGGTGAGATTGAAGAAGAAAGATAGAATCAAGTCAAAACTCTCCTTGGGACAAGAAAGAGATTCATTCAAAGTATAATAGGTTTTGAGGTACTCTGGGTAAGGTCAAAAAGTATAGCGTAGATCAGTCGCAAGGAAAGCTTACTCAATACCTGCCTATGTAAGAGCGAGCTTATAGCAGAGACTTTTGATCCACTCCTTTCCTATACCGAAGCCCATACCCAAGTTTCCTTGGTAGTTCACAAACCAGGAAGGATGGCACCTGGAATGTATGAGGTACTAGCGGGTAGTAAAGATGGGTGGCTTATAATTCTTGAAGTAAAGACGTGATGTGATGTAGATTTGCTCTAGTTACTGGACTGCCTACCTATGAATGGACGACTACCTGGATATCCCTTTGGTAGGCAAGTGATTAAGCTCCCTAGGGACATTCTTTTTGCTCTTTCTCCTCCTGGGTTCTTTTGACTTAGTCTGGTCTGCTGCTAAAGCTCGTCTCGATCGAAAACAAAAGGAAAAACCTCACTCGACCCAGCGAGTGAAACGTAAGTGGAACGAGTACAAAAGAGCATTTAGCAGGCCTTTGTTTAAATGCATAACTCAAGAGTCAGGTCTATTCCTCTTACGAGAAATCCATGAAGGAAGTTGTGGTTCCGGGTCACATACCTTAGCATGTCAGGCTAGAAGACAAGCTTTCTATTGGCCTACAATGGCAAAAGATGCAGTTATAATAGAACAAAGGTGGTTTCAATGCCTTATAAGGGGCTTTATACCTAGAGGAGCATCTACTCCATTACAAGCTATAAAATCACCATGACCGTTCGCGAATAGATATCGTTGGCCCCATGCCTATTGGTTTAAGGCAATGCAAGTTATTTTTAGTTGCTGTTGATTATTTTTCTAAATGGGTGGAAGCAAAACCCAATAAACGTCAAAGAGATAGGCCTAGGTACTTCAAGCTCCGCCCCTCCTTTTTATGCTTCTTTCCGTGAGGAGGAGGTTGCTTTTAAGTTAGAGGTCGTTTCGGGAGAATGCTTTCCAGCAAGTGGAGGTGTACCGGTTCATCTATTTCATTATGTTGATGATCTGCGATCTTTGAATGCTGACTCTTTTTTTACTTCTTAACTTGCACAAGAAGAAGTGGCCTACAGTGAGACCTACAGTCCAGTTGTTAAGCCTATTACCATCAGAACTTTTCTCCCCCTTGCTCTTTCCATAAATTGGGCAATAAGGCAATAAATCAATGCATTTCTTAACAGGGAAGTTCAAAGAGTCTGTATACATGGAGCAACCTCCAGGGTTTGTTCATCCATCCACAGTACCCATATTTGCAAGCTCAACAAGGCGGCCTCCTATGGTCTTAAAAAAGCTCCTAGCAAGAAAACGGGGCAAGAAAATGGATGCGCGTGCTAACGCGCAACGGCTTTCGCGCAGTGCAGCCGTTGCTTGTTTGCGCGTGCTAACGGCTTTCGCGCTAGCGCTAGTGTGCTCAATCCGTTGCTTTTTGGAGCAGAAAGACCAAACTAATTCTTCATGTCGAAGCATACATACGATTGATTTTCCCTCATTTCTCCATGTAGTTCAAACTGCTAAAGAAGATCGATCAAGGCGCGGAGCGTTTTCATCATCAGATCCTCTAATTCTGTTATTCTAATATTCTAGATCTCTTTTTCAAACGCAGGATTGAGGCGCAAGCCCTGCACCGTACACGTATTGTGCCGCACATCAGCATGTTGCGAACTCCCAAATTTGTTCGGGTAAGAAACATCACAAAAAATAAGCATACTAACAAAAAGCCTACACAGCTCTTTCGGTGTCGCCCAGACATCAGCATCCGTCATCGCTTGTTCCCACTCACGGTCATCCCCAAGCAAACCTAGCGCAACACAAGCATCACTGAAAGTGGGACAGAGTGTTCCCACTCACGGTTCGCACGCTCTCAAAAGACGTCGCTCCTTTTACTATGTTAAAAAAAATCCTGAAAAAATATATCTCCTGGAAACACATAAAAAATCCTGCCAATACGTTCCCCCCCTTTGCTTTCTCCTAGTCCAATAACACCCATCTGCATGCCAGACCCACTTTGTAGGTAGGAAACTGCACGTATGTTAATTCATTCGCATCTTCGTACATGCGATTCGCTTCAAACCACTCTGTTAACATCGTCTTTTTTGCGTTCGATTTGCTAATAACATCTTTGAAATTAGCGTCCTCACAAAACAGCACATTATTCCAGGTTTGCAGGCATTTTACGCTTTAGTAAGAGGTTTAGGTATCAAACTGACAAAGCCTCCAAGCTGCTTCTAGAGCCGCGAGGTAGCGACAATCTAAATAAGCTGCTTTTTCATCTTTCTTAACAGAATCGGTGCTCTCTAGTCTTTAGCGTTTATAACAACGCCGAAGTACACATATGATCTATACAGTTCCTTTACTAATGTACTGAAAAAATTCTAATTAATTAATGCATTGCAATGACTTCTTTCTTTTCCTGTAGCTTTCATTCCTTCTTGTTTTCATTCTTGTAGCTCAGTCTTCCAGTGGTCCAGTAGCCCACTGAGTTAGCCCTTTCCCGGATCAATGTATTCCCTCTCGTGGTCCATTCCCATAGTCCAATCTCTACCTTAGCATTTAAGCTTTTCAGTGAATATCGTAAAATTCAAATAGTCAACGATCAACGTGTGCTTGCAGGCCTAGGCCCCCGGGCAGAAACCAGTGTATGCCTTGTTAGACAGTGGCAGTACACACAGTTTTGTGGATCCTGCAATCTCGCAAGGTCTAAAAAAGAGTCCACACGTTCCCTTTCATTGTCATGGTGGCTAATGGAGCCAGGATGGTGACAGATCAGAAGTGTGAGCCACTGAGTTTTACTACCGCAGTTTTAGGCTGAGTTCATACTTTTGGAGGTAGCTGGGTATGACCTCATCTTAGGTATGGATTGGTTGATCCAGTATGATCCAAGGAGGATTATGTGGAGTAATAGGAGAATCTCTATGAGAGGCGCGCAGCGAGGTCATTTTTAAATTGCTCTTTTGGCTCGTTCCACTTCCTCCGTTTCACTCGCTGGGAAGAAAGACGGATGTGTGAAGGACCAGTTTACTTGGTCAAAGAGCAGAATAAGGGTTGTTACATATTTGTAGCTCAGTTGTTTGGCCTTGCTGAGTTGGGGAAGGGTACCAAGGGTGTTCACCCAGAATTGAAAACTGTGTTACAAGAGTGTTTGAAGAACCAAAAACTCTACCTCCTCAAAGAACCAGTGACCATCAGATACCTTTGCACCCTGGTACTAAACCTGTCAACCGGAGACCATATAGGTCTTCCTATTTCCAAAAGCTATAAATTGAAAAGATCGTGGAAGAATTGTTGAAGAACTCTCTAATTCAGCATTCCACTAGCCCTTTCTTTTGCCTCACCAGTGTGACTGGTTAAGAAGAAAGATGGGAATTGGAGAATGTGGATTATAGGCAGCTCAATAACTTTACCATCAAGAACAAATATCCCATACCTGTGATTGATGATCTGTTGGATGAGTTGAAAGGTGTTTATTATTTCTCTAAGATTGACCTGAGGTCAGGTTATCACCAAGTGAGGATGTATGAACCAGACATTCCAAAAAAAGCCTTTAGAACACACCATGGCCATTTCGAGTATGTGGTGATGCCCTTCGGTCTTACAAATGAACCCGCAAGCTTCCACGAGTTGTCGCGCATCCTATCCTATATATGAAAATATGAATGAGGTTGGTACCGGTTAGGAAAGAGGGTATTCTGTGTATCTTGACTTCCCTATGGCCAAAGCTTACAGACAATCTCATCCCTTTTGTAGTTCCTTTTTAATATGAAAACGTTCGGAGCTCCTACCTCTCATTTGTCCCTTCCACCATTTATCAAATCTGGCTTTCCATTCCGACGAGCCAACCAAGTCAAACCCCAAGGAGCTCATCTGTAATAGGCATTATTTTCCTTGGAAAGGTTTTTCTGGAAAACCTGAGTTCTGTTTTACAAGTATCGTGTCAGTTATGCTAAGCCAAGCCCACAGGGAATCGGTTAAGTGAATGGTAGAAGGTTTCACATTACCATGATAAACCCCTAGTTCATGCATATGGGCAATGGCAGATATTACCTTATACACCAAGAATCTCACATACCAGTCTGACTGTAAAGCCGAAGGACTCAAAAGAAAAATACTCTCTAGAGTGTATGAACCCCTAGGTTGCAATAGATAGTGATAATTGGCTTTTTCTAGAAACCCTAGAATTGGACAGATGTTGGGGTGTCTCACTGTACTAGCCGTACTTGCCACACTATCAAACAAGTGAAATCCAACTTGATTGAATGAAGAAATCAAAACCATAACAACCAGCCTCCTTCCAAAAGTAGATAGATTTAGGGTTTACATCACGTGGTCTTCAGTCGATTCATGCAAATAGTTTGCGGGTCAGATATAACCCTCTTCCAAGATAGGGCATGGTCCTCAATCTGGAAAGAGTATTCACGAAGAATGGCTTTTCTTATGAAGTCTCTGATGTACTGTACCAAAACCGGTCAAATAAGAAAAAGTGACCTTTTACATGTTAATTGAAAACGACTAAAAGATCATTCAAATTTAGGATTACATATTTCTAATTAGGATAATAAAAAAAAACATAATAAGAAGGTGAAAAAAATGACAAAAAAACATACTCTTGTACTTTGGAACTTTTCTCCATGCCTATGCATAGTGCTACAACAATAAACTGACCAGAGATTAAGTCACTCAAAATTGTTACGCATCAAAAATAAGAGTGAAATGGTAACAAATAAGAAAATCAGCTTATCAAAGGACAAGCATAACTTCTATTATCATTTGGCTTTCTACAAATCAATCTATATGTGTGTTCACAAACAATTCCAAAATAAGAGCGCCAGACTCCTCTTCCGTACTCCCTTGCTCTTGTTGTTGAGTAGTTTGAAGCACTCACAAGTTAAAGAAAAAACTGCTATTCTCCTACGTTCCAAATTTCTGGAAAGAGGAAATCTACTCAAAATGCATAAGAATTCAGTGTTGAAAGAAGAAAGACAAACGTTTTAGTGCAGTGTAGTTATCCTTTTATTTTATTCTATTTATTTTCACAGCAAGTAAGTAGTAAGGTCGTAGAAAAGAAGCATGCAAACCTTCCTTATCCTGCATCTAGCATTTGCACCCTCCAATACACGCTGCTCCTGCTTCGCCAACAATTGCTTCCTTTCCTACCAGCCGTGACAAAGGTTTTCCTCTCTCTCGCCCCACGCCCTTCGTTCGGTCCCTTATTGCTTCTACAACGTAGCTCTTACCCTGCCCAGTCAGTAGACCTATCTGTTAATTCAACAAAAGAAAAAGAAAGACGGGGAGCAAAGTGGAACGATTTCAATGTATATTATTCGAGTAAGCCCCTTTTCCCCTACACTTAACAGTGAACATGCTTAATGCCCGCCGGAGGGAATGAAATGAATAGCTTCAGAGAAAATATTTTGGAGTACAGTTCAAACTTTCCTTTCCAGCTCAGTCTTTTAACAAAGACCCTATCTCTCCTTGTATTATGTTCCGCTCTTACCTGTTGGTTGAACTATCCTAGACACTGATCGAAAACTCACTTTCCCACTTTTATTAGCTTATTGACTCGTTTAGAACCTGGGCATTGATCTCGACCTAGCCTACTTTCTTTGTTTCAAATGTCGGAACAATTAGGAATTTCTTTTTTGATTTTGACCACAGACTGCCTGTGTGAAACATATTTCTAGCCCATATATAGTGTATGTATTATTTTGATTGGTTTTTATCATATATAGTGTATGATCCAAATCATATACGAATCTACATGTTTTTTCTCCTACCTATTTATTATTTATTTATTTTATTCGAACTGCACGTTACGTTGCGGAGAGGAAGGGCTCTCCTAAGGAAATGATCTGGATATGAAAGAGATCAAGATGTTATTTGCTGCTATTCTATTTATTTGTGCCCTAAGTTCTAAAAAAATAATAATCTATAATGAAGAATTGATAGTAGCTGCTTGTTTTATAGGCTTTATCATATTCACTCGTAAGAGTTTTGGATCAACTTTCCAAGAAATTTTTGATGAAAGAATGGAGTCTATTCAGGAAGAATTGCTTAAATTCTTCAATCCAAGTGAGGTATTCCTTTTGGAATCCAATAAAAAACAAGTCTACCTTTTTGGCAGCTTGCTCATTTGCGGCATCGTAGTAGAATCATTACCAACGGCGCGTTGTGCCCCTAAGTGCGAAAAGACAGTGCAAGCTTTGTTATGCCACAACCTAATTGTTAAGTTAGGAACTCTTCTCAATGACATTTCTTCCCGTCGCATCCGTCTTCAGGACGATATAGTCACGAGTTTTCACTTCTCAGTGAGTGAAAGATTTTTAACTGGGTCATCTACCTTCAAAGCTACTAGCGTCAAACTAATTCGAGGGGCCCTTGTAGACATAAGGGAGGCCTTTGTAATGTAGAGGCACAAAGACGAAGGGGGCTGCGCATGTTGCGCGAGGCCCTTAGGAAGGGCCCCCCAAAGCCAAAGCCGTAGCCCCCTGTCTTCCCCGGACGTAGCCACATGAGTGGCGAACCGGGTCATCCTAGCAAAAACAAAAAAACAAAAATATGGAAAGAAACCTTTGCTTCAAACGCTGGTTCGATTCCGGTTCGCTAATTTAATTCATTTTTTCCTCCGCATCCTTGGCTTGGAAGTCAAGGATGATGGATCCCCCTTTATATATAATAATATATATATACTTAAGGGTCTCTACATATTAGTTTGAGCTTACTAGGATTGAAGGAGCCTTGAATGATAGGGTCAAAGACTTATATAGGGGGGAATGGTATAATAAATGCTTCTTTTTTGAGTGCCTGAGTCGGATGGGCACTGCTGATATCTATGCGTGGGTCGAACTATCGAAGAGCGCTCAGGAACCATTCTCACAAGGTGAGCATAACGATGATTGAAAGGAAATTCGTGGAATGTATAGCCCTGCCCCCTTGAGAGAACGCAGGCGCTTAATCCATGTGACAGGATTCCTAGTATCATATCGAAAGCGTAGTCCACCCTAATTCACCACTGACAGAGGCAAGGTCTTGAACAGCTTGCTTGCTACTAGTGCTATCAAAGAGGTGTATGGAACTATACAATGGATGATTGAAGTGGGAATGAAAAGAAAAAGGAAGGTACGTTATGCTTGCTGCTTAGAATAAGGCTTGGTGGTTAGAATGGGATGGATACTAGCGCCTGGAATGCTAAGCTCGATTGAGAGTAATGAACAGGATTTATGTTCCTACATACTAAAGGCACTTATCATTAAGCATTGTAGAGGGAAAAAATGCTATGATCAGTTGTTGAGTAGTAGTCATGTATCAGGGACTAGGCATTTTTGAGTATAGGCATCTTAGTGGTAGTATGCAAAGCCAGTAGGTATACAAGGGGGGGTTTGCTTATAACCATGTTGTAGGTCAAGGCCTGTCCCGGATAGCTTATATGAGAGTAGGTCTTTGCATTGTGTAAGCATATAATTTCACAGAAATAAAATAGTGATGCGCCCAGTCATAATATCATGTATAGGCGGGCTGTGCACGAGATAGGTACAAGTGGTAGCTTGGTAGGCTCCGAGATGCTCTTAGGGACGAGGAGGAGCAAAAAAAGGGTTGTTACATGAGATGGGGAAATGCGCCACTATTAACCCCCACATGAGGAGGCCTCTTAGGTGGTACCACACTATGTTGGATGTCGGTCTCAAACCTTCTGCATACACTTGCAAGGCATTATCATGGCTTTAAGCTATGCCAGAATGTCAAATGATGCACGTCTGTAGCTCGATGATATGCTGAGGATTTTCTAGTGAACACAGCTGCCAATATATATTGGATTAGGCTAGAGACAGTACTAGTGCAATGTCATGTTGGTATGATATGGAGCTGTACGGATTGAACCCCGATTGAGTCTCTAGAAGTCACCAGATCGAGGAACCATGATGGATGACTATTCCATTGGCCAGGCATGAAACAGATGGTGATTTATGCGGTAAGGCAGTGTGACACTTGTCAGATGAATAAGGGTGAGCATGTTGCCAGTCCAGGCTTGCTAGAGCCAATTCCTATTCCTAATGGGGCGTGGGAGTTGTTAACTATGGATTTTATTGTGGGGTTGCCCAAGAGTGAAGGCAAAGAGGTTATTTGGGTAGTGGTGGATAAATTCACAAAATATGCTCATTTCTCAACCTTATCTCACCCCTTTTAGAGCCATGGATGTAGCAAAACTGTTCCTAGATTCTATCTAGAAACTTAATGGGTCTAGAAACTTCATGGGTTGCCTAAGGGAATTATCACTGAGATCCCATTTTTACTAGCAATTTTTGGAAGGAAGTAATGGGTACATTGGGTATAAAGTTGAGGTTTACTACAGCCTATCATCCTCAATCTGATGGTCAGACCGGTAACTTTTTCGATGGAAAATACCTATGGCATCGAAATAGTTAGAGTGAATCAGTGTCTTGAGACATACCTCAGATGCATGGTGTTTCAAAACCCCAAGACATGGGCAAAGTGGATTCCACTGGCAGAGTTCTGGTATAATACCAACTTCCATACAGCCTTGCAAACAACCCCATTTGAAGCATTGTACGGTTATTGCCCTCCACACATTCCTACTGGTAACATACCCAAAGGTGCTAACCAAGCTGTCAATGAGGTGTTACAAGAAAGACAGATGGCCATTCAGAATCTAAAAGAACAGTTGAAGAGGGCACAAGAAAGAATGAAGAAACAAGCAGATAGAAAGAGGAGTTCAAGAAAATTTAGCAAAGGAGATTGGGTCTATCTCAAACTACAACCCTACAGACAATTATCCCTGAAGAATGCTCACAAACAACAGAAATTGAGCCCGTCATACTATGGACCCTTTTAAATATTAGAAAAGGTGGGAACAGTTGCTTACAAATTGAATCTGCCACAAGGGTCGCTCATTCATCCCGTCTTCCATGTCTCACAGTTGAAGAGAAGTTTGACCTCTCATGCCGAAATTACCCTTGATTGGTCCAGAGTCGAAGGTGCGAATTGAACCTTTAGCCATCCTTGACAGGAGGTTGGTGAAGAAGGGTAATGTGGGTACAACACAAATCCTGGTAAAATAAAATGGTCTAACTTAGCAGATGAGGATGCCACCTGGGAGGATTATGAGTTCATGCGGGCTCAATTCCCTCGATTTCTCCTTGAGGACAAGTCGAATTTGAAGCAGGGAGGAGTGTAAGCAATGGAGTATGCTGATTTAGGAGTTATCGTTGGAAGGAAATTTGAATTAGTCAACAGACCTGAGAAAGAGAAGAAGAAAGAGGGTGTGTTGGTTAGTGGGCTTCAACAGGCCAAGTTCAATTCAAATACAGACGCTGGCCCATTAGAAGAGAATTTTCATACAGATGAAGAGGAGTTAGATGAGTCACTTAACCGTTGGGCCCACCCAATTAGAGCCAACTCTGATAGCGTGAAGGGAAGAGGTCGTTATCCAAGAGGGGACCATTCTCGCTATCGCAGCGTCCTCACCATTGAAAAGACACTGGAGAGTAAGTGGTACTCAGCAGGGAATCGTGACTGGAGATGCAGACTTGAGAGAGTAAGACCTGCTGCACTGAATCGTTAGCATAGCAGGGAATAAGCAGGATGTCAGTAGATCAGCCAATCGCTGTTTTTCTTTTGAATTTTAGATAGTAATTAGAGAAATTCCAGCTGAGACTGGTATATGTATCTTCTTTTCCGCAATTTGCTTATCATCGTTGTAACAGAACCAAAAAACCCTATTTTCTATCTTATTATGCATTTTAACCCTTTCCTATTTTACCCTTTTCTTCTCATTTCTCTTGCAAAAATTCAGCAATTAAAACTCAATTGTAAATTTAGTTCATTACAATTGGTATCAGAGCCCTCGATCAAATCTGGGCTAGAGATTGAGTAGTAGTTTATCTAGTTGTTCCATGGCTGGATCCAAGAAAGGTGCTGCCACTGACTTGGCAGTTGATGAACTGAGAGCTCAGTTCTTACAGTTTCAAAGTGAGATACAAAAGAGACTCGATGAAGATGCAGAAAAACATCAAAGAAAGGAGGCCCAATTGCAAGACCTGATTGTCAATACAATCATTGAGAACTTCAAAACAGTGAGAGAACAGTTCATAAAGACTGTACACGATGAAGTGGATGAAAGATTTAACAGGTTTGCAATTAGGCATGAGAATATCCTAGGAGAAGGTGCAGAGAAAGGTTCTAGAAGTGAGGGAGTAGACCTGCAGAGGAGAGATTTTAGAACGTCACTGCCAAGAGCAGATTTTCCAGTTTTTACTGGTGACAATCCGGTCAGAAAGTGCAGGTCTTACTTTGATATACACCAAGTGCCAGAAGAGTATAAAACCAGGTATGCTACATTGTATTTCCAAGATAGGGCAGATGAATGCTATGGGGTAAAATGGTCATTACAAGGCTATGAGTTTACTAATGATTTCAGATTATGAGAAATCAATGGTTATGATCTGATATTGGGGCTAGATTGGCTTGAAGCCCTAGGACCTATGCAGATAGATTGGAAGAAGATGCAGATGTCTTTTAAGATACCTGGGGAGAGAGTTGAACTAAAAGCTGTGCATGACTTTGAACTGAAACTCAGTGATGGTAAGGACCTATATAAGAACTGGAAGAAGGGAGAACTAATGATGATTCAACTGTCCAAAATAGAAGCAAGTGCTGAAGAACCTCAAATCCAGCTCCCTTAGATAGCAAGATAATTTAAAAAGTTTTCAGATGTGTTCCCCTAAAGGCCTACCACCTGTGAGGGAGTTAGACCATCAGATCCCTCTTAAACCTGAATCCAAACCTGTCAATCTAAGACCTTACAGGTATTCACACCAACAGAAAGATGAGATTGAGAGGATAATTCAAGAACTGCTGAGCTGTGGCACCATTCAACCAAGTACCAGTCCCTTTACTCTCACCACATATCCTCCTTGCATACTGAATTGCTGACCATCTTGCCCCCATTAGCCACTTCAATTAGCATTGGTTTAGTAGGTGTGATAGAGTAATCTTGGCCCTTAATTATTCTTGGGTCTAGGAAAGAGTGCGTGCTCCCACTATCCACCAAGGCTATGACTGTCAGGTCTCTAATCTTTCCTGGAATCTGCAGGGTTTTTGCTTGTTTGGCAGAACTGGTAGCATGGAGAGATAGGATTGCCTCAGCTGACTGTTCTTCTTTTTCTTGTTCTTGCTCATGCCAAGCTTGCTTCATGTGCATAAACTTTTTGAGGCATTTGTGTCCTGGATCATATTTATCACCACAATAGATGCACAGACCTCCTTTGATCCATTATAAATTTTATACTGTTATTTGGAAGCAATTTGTTGGAACTATGACCTTTTTGCCCTTCTACTGGTTGAGGAGGTCTAGGCTGTGATTGAAGGGAATGGATATTTTGCTATGGGTCTTGGCTCTTTGTATTGTAAGTTCAGTGGCCTTCTCATGTTGCTTAGCCAAACTGTACAATTCTTTTAAATCTCTTGTCTTATGGATCTTGACCCACTGCTTGAGATCTGGCTTTAACCCACTCAGAAAACTAGAAACATAGTAGACCTCAGGGAAATATGGGTTAATGTGCTTGACCCTGGATCTTAGTTGCTGAAATTTTCTTATTTAATCTTCTACCTTGCCTATCTGTTGAATCTTATTCAGTGCATCAATCACATAATCCTCCTGTTCCTCAGAAAACTTTTTATTTACTGCTGCTATCAACTGATCCCATGTGGTTGAGTCTAAATTTACCATATTACCCGTGTACCAATCCAGTGCATCACCACTGAAATGTAGAATAGCCATCCTAGGTTTAACTATCTCTGGTACCATGTAAACATCAAAGAATAGTTTACACCTGATGGCCCAATCTATTGGATCCTTGCCATCAAACCAAGGAAAATAAGTTCTAGGTAAGTTCCCATTTTTATGATTTACCATTCTACTTTCTGGTTCATTACTTCTAGAATCCTTATTAATACTTTTGCTAAATTCATTTAATTGAGGAGGGGTTCTCAAGATTCCACTCCCCTTTGGTGAAGCTGGTTCTGGCGCTTTAGGCTGGTTTTGTTGAGTAAGCATCTGCTCCATTCTTGACATCATCGCCATTCCTTCTTGCTGTGCTGTGAATTCGAAATCAGCTTAATCTGTTCTTCTAGGCTTACTATTCTGACTGGAACATACATAAGGGACAAGGACTGAGTGGACTAAGTAATTATCACTTATGTACTCAGTTGCTTGTTTATTTGAGTTTTTTCTATTTTTTAGTATGGTACCGACACTGGTACAAACTGGCACCGGGGTATCTTTATTTGAGATAAAACGAGGCGGCTGGCACATATTATGATAGAAAGAACCATTACCCAACGGGTACCACCATTGGAAAGGAATGGTGCCTGATCTGCACTATTGTTAATATCCTTCCTTCATCACGAGTCTTCTTCTAGGTCTAGGTAAACATTACATTTGATTGTTTAGATGCGTTATATGGGTGTTAATTTTTATTATTATGATCCCTCTTTTCAACCACTCTCTGAAATTGATCTATTTAATTGAGATTCTTAAGATCTTATCAAGGGAAGCTGTTGGTTGTAGTAGTGTACAAGTAAATTAGCAACTCTGAGTATTGTATTTAGGTAAAATTGACTTTGGAATTTTCTTATTAATTATCTCCTTGCTTAATTTCTATGTCCCATAAATTTAAGAAAACTTGTCTCCGATTTGTAATTATAAAATATCTCTTTCTTTATAGTTTTACTTGTAACACGGCAAAAGTGAAAAAAGGGAAACCCGCATTAACATAACAGAACGATAAGAATATCTAGATTTTTTTATGGTACAGTATCACTATTGGTGCTTCCTTCAAGAATTTTACGAAGGTAACCTTTTCTTTCATTTTTTCCTGACAATTTTGATTAGTGGATATTGCACTAGCTAAAACCAGGGTAGTTTATTATCTTAGTTTAATCATTTCAGAGTTTAGCATCAAAAAATGATGTTTGTTAACATCTTTTTATTTGTATGACATATCTCTATTCATCTCTAAGGCTACAATGCTTGTGTGTCCTACTGACTTTTATTTTACTTGGATGATGCTTTTCTTTTGGCATTTCTAAATAAGATTAGATAGATATGTTATGGTACCAGCTTTTATTCAGGTGTAATTAAGAATTGACATCTTATCGGCTAACATTTATATCCCAGCGTTCCTAGCTATTTTTTCATGAATAGGCTGTATGATTGTATAACTTTATATTAACTTGGTTTGGGTGGTAACACACTAATGAGTTAGAGGTTGTTGAGGGATGAAACTTGACAGAGGCTATTTAGCTCCATCTCTTATCAGATGATAAAACAATGGGTAAAAAGACACATAGATAATTATTTTTTCATGTTATTGGTTATTTATATATATGTGGGCCTGGAAGTTTATCTTAAATTATACTATGTTAAAGACCCCTGATAGAATAGACTTATTCATTTTATTTTTGCCTAAATTTTGTGTGTTACATCTACTACCACTGAAAAAACCAAAATCCATTATCAATGTGAACAACTCTTCAAATTCCAATGTCCAAAATCAACCTACGAAAGTTTCCACTCAAAATCCTCCAGTGGCTAAAGCATCTTTCCCATGTCACCCAATGGCCACTCGATCTAAGACATGTACTCTCAACAAAAAAGCTTTCACTGCCACTAAACATCCTTTGCCAACTAGCTATGTGTCTGCCTTGAGTTCAAACCTTCCACGTGATCCAGCGAGCAATGGAATAGGTTTTCTAGTAAAAGGAGGTGTTTTTCCTATAGCTTTTACTCGCCCTAAGGTAATTAGTCATGCATGCTTCTTAAAAAAAACAAACTCTTTATTTGCCCTGCCCCAACTAAGCCTTAATTAGCACAACTTACCCAAATAACTAAACCTCCCTCTGTTATGCCATTATGTGTGTAAATTCAAACTCAATTGCACCGAATTACCAGTAAATTATAGCACATACTGGTTCTGGGCCGTACAAAACGGTACTTAAACCGCTATCGCAATCCGGATCTTTTTTCTTTAAAAACGCATTCAGATTATCATTTGCTTTATTACAACAGTCTGAGCCAGTGAGTTATGAGATTTAATCATAAAAGTGTTCCCTGAATTTGTCTTCTCTGTTTTTCCCCCTGTTTTGTCTTTCGGTTTCCTTTATGCATGAATAGAATAATGGAGGATAGAAAGGGGAAAGAGAACTTCCAGTTAATAGTCATAACACATGACGAGAGATTCGCGCAGCTGATTGGCCAACGGCAGCACGCCGAAAAATATTACCGAGTCACCAAGGATGAACAGTAAGTCTACGAAGTTTTACTGTACTGAGCCTTACTGGTAAAGAACCAGTTTGCAAAAACCTTTGGTCCTGTGAAAGTTGAAATTGAACACTAAAAAAACTCTCTCTCTACAGAATTTGACTTCAATTCTTGTGTTTGTTGTGGTTTGTTTGTAATTTTTCTTTCCAATAGCGTGTATCGGATCCCATTAGTAAAATCAATCATTAAATTAGGTCAAAAGGAAGGAAGAATTTTTGTCTCCAGATTAATAATTTAAGTAGGCCTTTTCAATTTTAAGTCATTAATTTAAGCTAATAATGAATGGAATTGCGAACAAGCAGTGCAACTATCTTTTATTAGGCTCTGTTAGGCTATACTTCATATATATGACCTATTAGATTAAGCATTTCATCAGAACAGTTAGAGATTTACATATGCTACATCCAACCAGCCTAAGCAAATAATAACAAAAATGCAAAATTAAGAAATCTAGTTAACGCGTACCGGCACTGGACAAAATCAAACACAACAGATAATCAATCATTGGTTTGCTTAGTGAAATGAGGCCAAATTTGAATGAGAAACTTTGCTTGAAATCAAACTATCTGACCTGGACTAGTCGACTTGTCAAATAGACGTCAATAAATCATGGTTCAAAACTATCCTTTGACTTTGTAACCAACCACCTTCCCCATGAATTTCACTGGTAGAGGTTCGATGCGATGGCATGACTCGATACGGATTACATTTCTTTTTCAGTCTAGTTTCTTTCTTGCCTAAATTATGTACCTGGATTCAAAGAGTAAGGTCATATCCCAGCCTAAGCTATATCTCCTCTTCGTATCTCGTTATCCTTTATGGCGAACATTCTGTTCTTGAATAAGCAATAGTGGCAATTGAGAATAATTTAAATCTGGCATCACCTGGGATCAGTACTGCTTTCCTGCCCTGTTGATGCTTGTAATCCAATAGCTAACCCCAGAAATAAATCAAAGAATGCTAAAGTCAAGACGAGTAAGATTAGCTTGGTGTGAGAAATCTCATAAGTATAGTATTTCATATGTGCATTGACTTCCATCCGAGAGTACCTGAGTTCTTTAATTCACCCAGGTTCATTTTTGAGAATTTCCTCTTTCTTGAATCATTACTTGGAAAAAAGGCTTCCTCCTGCCGAGGAAGATGAAAATAATGGATGTGGTGTACCTAAAAAAAGGTAGAGGAAAAAGTTCTAGCTACCTCCAAATCAGATTGGAATCCCAACTCCACTAGACTCAAGCTAGCAAAAAAACAAGACTTAGGTCGATAGGGGCATTACTGGTAATTGCTAAGGTGCTTTAGAAAGTATTAACACCTTTGCGCTCATCTCCAGCTCTGTTTCCAGCCTTTCATTTCATATACAATTCCCGTATGCCATACCTAAACTATTGAATCTTTCTATACGTCCAAGTCTTCTCCCATGGTGAGTTTAAATTATAGCACATTGCCAACTAGCAAGTAAAAAGGCCGAGTCTGGTTGGTGGAATTTACCATCTTGTGGTATCCCGAGAAAGTAATGAACATGAACGGGGCGCTACAGCTTACATAGTTGCCTATAGAAAAGGGATTCTTGTTCCAACAAGCAACGGATTGAGCACACTAGCGCTAGCGCGAAAGCCGTTAGCACGCGCAAACAAGCAACGGCTGCACTGCGCGAAAGCCGTTGCGCGTTAGCACGCGCATCCATTTTCTTGCCCCGTTTTCTTGCTGGAGGACGGTGCCTTACTCGACTTCTAGAGGAAGGTTCCGCTCTCCCCATAGTCTGGACTTTTTGCTTGAAGCAGCGTCTAAAAGTAACTGCCCACTCTCTTGAACTTGTTTCCTGCTATCTGCTAGCTTTCTGCTCTTATTCTAAGGAGATTAACGGTGTTGCGATCAGGAGATGTTGGGTATATTAGAGCATCTCCAACGGGAGTTTCTTTCCGATTTCTAATCCGACATGGCAAATTTATTAGAAATTCCTGTGATGTACAGGGATTTCTAAATAAGAAAACTTTCTGTCAAAGAAATCGCTTTCTAAACAAAACTCTGTAAAAAAAATTGATTTCTATTCGCTCCTAGTTTTTTCCGTAGCGTTGCTTTCTCTCTCTCCCAAACCCAGAAAACTTTCTCCTTTCACTTTTTCCCGCAATCCGCTCGCTTCCGGTCATTTTTCGCCTTACCGATGCCTCGATTCGCCTCACTATCCTTTATATTTTGAGATCCCTATTGCTCATATTCTTTTCATTAGTGATCTCCGATGAGAGTCTCCCAAACCTTTCTATTTAAGCTTGTCTCGTCTTCTAAATCGCCATGGCAGAAGCACTGTGCTTGATTGGGGCGATATTTTCCATAGTTGTTCTATAAAAACCTATTTAGGAGTTAAACAGGCATCGATATTTTCCCTTTTCAGGCTTGGCGATGTTTCTTTCAAGCTGTTCAAGGCGTATGAACCCTCTCCAATTAGCGGTGGAGCTTATTCGCCGCGGCCTCGCCACCGCATCTCTGTTGGAAGCGGCTCCGCCTCCGCCGTTGTCGCCCTTTGACCACCGGCCAAGACCTTACACTAGAATATGTGGAGGAGATCTTACCTTACATAAGGTTTGACCTGGAGGCGCTGCTTGCTTTGCTGTATGTTGCTAGCTGAGTGTGTGTACAAGGTAGGAGGTTCTATAAGGTTGATTTATTCTCGAATCTTCAATAAGAAGAAAAGAAAGAATGAAGTGTGCACTCGGTTGAACCAGCTTGGGCAAGATATGGGCCAACCTGAAGTCCAATCAAGTATGGCATAAAATTGAGAAAAAATTCTCAAGCTATGATATTATGGGGGCGGTCTTGTTAACCAAGTTGCTTTTCCTTCGGAACAACCAAAGTCATCATATACATATATATCGACCCTATTCTTCCTCGTGTGAATCTTCTTGAGCTGCATAAACTTTTTTGATCTGTGAAAATGCGGGTACCTCACTCACATCTATGTGCTTTGTGCGGGCATGATATAGAGTGTTCTAACTCAAGCCTATTCAACTTTGGCTTTCACTAAAACCAATGAGCGCCAAGCGGGGTTTCGCGCAATTTCTAAAGAAGAGTCCAAATCGGTGGAGAAAAATGGAAAGTAGAATTTCAGCGACAAATTCCAAATCTGGAAATAACGGTGGGGGGGAGGAAGAGCTTGTAAGCTTCCTGCCAGAAAGTAGCACTATACAAAAATCTAAATAGATCCACTTCGGACTTGTCACATTTGGGAGTGATGCTTTACTATACACGTAAGTGATAACATCGAGCTCAAGGTCTTTGTTTTGGTTGGGGTGCATTGGATTTGTGGAATCTTCTGGTGAAGTAGTTGCAGCGTGCACAATGGATTTCATACGAAAACACTTCTTTGTTTACTTGATTGTGTCTAGTCTTTGAACTAAGATTAATTAGAGAATTAAATGGAGGTGAGCAAAGAAAGGATGTCAAGAATTCAAAGGGATTTGGACTCAATGGTCCTGTATTTATGGACTTACCTATATGGAGAGAATAAACTACAAGGAGGTGCGAGACAAGATAGAGGCTAGAGAGCTTCCCCTCGAAAGTAGTTCAGAAGACCACTGAGTGAGGACCTATATACTGAGGGAGACTCTATACTAAAGTAAACAATACTAAGGTATAGGAGAGTGGCTGGGATAGTAAGAATACGAAAGAGAAGAAATGTTCATCGACATAATATCATATAGCCGTGTGTTGGTAGTCTTCTTTTTTATTCGTTCTTTCTTTTCTGGAGTAGAAGCAGAACAAGGCAGCAACTTACGACGCAAGAACAAGGCAGCAACTTAGACGCATAATAATAGAAATTCACTAAGAATCATGAGATAATTATCTCGAGATAAAGATCTAGTACTAATAAAATAAGAGCTGTCTATATATATAGATCACACCTTAATAAAAGAAAGAACAGCATGCACAAATCAAAACATTCTAAGCAAAGCCTTTAAATCAATTTGGTAGGGCTGGTATCGTCCGATTCTGCTCTTTATCATATATCACCACCCTTCCTTTGGATAAGAAAGAACTAGGTTGATGAAAGTGGTTAGAAAAGATAAAGTCAAAGTATGATGGGACTTACTCTTGATCGATACAAGGCTGGTGTAGCCAAAGAAAGGCTAAAGAAAGCAAGCCATAAGGTATAGACGGACGAGACATTAAGTAAAGAACTCAAGATAGCATCAAGGGAGGTGTAACTTACTTGAAAAGTATAAAAACCCAGCGAGCGAAGGAGCGAGCCTGAACGCTAGCGCACTACGGCTTTTCAGCCTCCGTTTGCTGGAGAAAGAAGTCTAATATTCATTAAGCCTATATTTCAAACGCTTTCTTGCTAAAGAGATGGAGTGAGACCCAAGAGCATGTTGCTAATCAAGTTATCTCTAACAGACCACATGTGATATGTATAGAGGTCACAATTAATTAAGAGTTAAGTGGGCTTGTTGGGCCGGGGCAAAACCTAAGATGATACCCAGGTGAAGTTTGCATGTGATGCAAAGAGACTTGTATGACAAAGAAAGAAAGGTGACCCCTTTATGCTTCCATCCTCAGTAAAGTTTGTCGCAATCCTGAAAACATTTACTTCTTTTTTGGCTGGCATAGCCCGGCATTGATAGAATAAAAGGCCATCCAATTGAGTATTTTATCTAGATCATCGATCGTCGAATACCTACTTACCAACTAGGGAGGGCTTTCTCTCGGTCTTTTATATTAGTAAACTCATACATATTCTCTTAATTTCATACCTTACTAAACTTGAGGATGTTCCGTACACCGAATTATGTCTTTCAAGCGGGGAACTTCCTTTTCAAAATAAGCACCTGTCCTAAGTAAGCCCTAACTTGCACTTGCTGGAATAAATAGTGGGTACCCCACCTTACTACAAGCACTTTCCCGAACCCCAACCTATGTATGCCCCTTACTTGAGTACAAGGCTGGTCCGACACTCGGTAGATCGAATCGAAGATTATCGTATATAGGTTAGTGCGTGTAAAAAGTAAGCATGGCTTGGAGAGTATGCCATTCATCAGGGCCCATGCATGGTCTCTATAAAGTAAGTGCCTGCTGTGCAGACCGTGTTAAACCGAAAGAACCATTTGTGTGACTCTGGACAAACTTAATGGTCTTTTTTACCAGGAGTGAACCATATATTGTAGAAAGAAGAGTAACTATGGTGTTTGGAGTCAACTTCACTGTGCCCATTCACTATTGCTTCGTATATTTGGAAGGTAAGATTGGATGGCCGCTCTCAGCCGCCTCATGAAAAGCTTATGCTTAGGAGGTTTGACCACGTGGAAACGTTCTTTAATGGAAGAACTTTAGCTGTCCGTGATCAAGAAAGCACCGGTTTTGCGGGCTATACTTATCAATTTGTGTCCGGTAAACCTCACGTAGCTGATGCTGGATTAATCCAATTCTGGGCCGGAGGAATTTCTTTTCATGAAGTGTCTCATTTCGTACCAGAGAAAGCCATGTATGAAGAAGGATTGATTTGACTTCCGCACCTAGCTACTCTATAGGTTGGGGGGTAGGTCTAGTTATAGAAACCTTTCCATACTGGAGTACTTCACTGAATTTCCTCTGTGGTATTAGGCTTTGGCGGTATTTATTGCTTCGTTGGACCACTTACTTTATTATAGACTACCCTTCTCTTGAAGAATCTTTTCCAAAAGTATTTAAAGATAGAACTACCATTTTAGGCATTCACCTCGCTTAGGTCTAGGTGCTTTTCTTCTAATATTTCAAGGGGGGGTATATGATACCTGGCTGGGCATTACCAACGGAACTCTTAGCCTTGGTTATTTATGAAAATCTCCTGTGTAGATGATTTATAAGATCTAATTGGTGGACTTGTATGGTTAGGTACTTATCATTTCTAGGGTTCTTCTTTTTTGTAAGACGACATTAGTGGCATGCGGGCCCGTGCAGCTGCAGCAGGGTTTGAAAAAGGAATCGATGGTGATTTGGAATCGATTCTTTTACTACGGATTTTCTATATTCCACTTTTTTTCTGTTTACTTATCTTTCCTATTCTAGAGATATAACCTACCTAGTAGGATCAACTATTCTTTTTGAAGCGGATAGTGAAGAGTGCTCATTCGGAATGCTCATTTAGTGAACTTGGACCATTCAATTGCATAAGTTTTATACTACCCACCCTAGTATAAGTAGTAGGGTACATCAAAGAAAGAATAAATATTCTAGTAGTGGGGTACATCACTGAAAGAAGTTCCAGCCAGGAAAATATATAGATACATACTTGCAACCATTGATTGACGAATGCCCATATGGAGGAAAACGATCGTGTGAAGGAGTAAATACTTTCGACTCCGGCACGTAAGCATAATTTGCAAATGAAGGAAGGAAACTTGCTTTACTGGAGAATACAGTGAAGGAAGGGCGAGAGATTCCACAAATGGAGTAGGCTAAGCAGTTGACAAAGCTTGTTCAGTTGGCAAGATTGGAGTTACTTATGAAAGAAATGGAGTTGGTTAAAAAAGTTTCATACCCGGAGAGCTTTCATACCCTAGCTGGTAGAGCTAAGTGATACCGAAGTACCCCGGGAGTTTCTTTCGAGTATACTCAGATAGAGATGCTGAATAGACAAGTATGGGAGAAGATAGACAAGTATGGGAGAAGATAAGGACCAGGTCCCTCTTACCCAGTGAGGGATGGCTTCAAGTGCATTAGGGTCAGAAGGATTCGTAGATGAGCTTGCATACGTCTTACCTCACTTCTTTACCCGAGAACTTACTTTCTTTAGGTACAATTGGCAACAAGTTGAGGTGACAATACTGATCTTACTCATTCCACTTCTACTTTACCCCAGAGCGAGCGAGTGGGCGGGCCCCGGGCAAGGAAGTTGGATTTTCTCTTCACCTCCTTTAGTCCTGACAAAAATGGAAATCAGCACTTTACCCTACCGAAACTTCTGACCCTGCTGGCCGGAAAGTCAGACCTTTTTTTAAAAAAGAACTTCACTCTAGTTAGTATAGGCCATGGAGATTTCCCCATCGGAAGTGCCTCTTTATTAAGTTAAGCTCTTTTTGCTCGTTCCACTTACGTTTCACTCGCTGGGTGAGACAGACAGAAAGCTCTTATCTTAGTCTTGAGTTGGACAGTCAGTGCCGCAAAGCGAAAGGAGCCTACTACCTATGCCAAGGTATGGCAGTGAAGCGTTTAGAATGACTTTGACTTTCACGTAAGGTAAGTGAGAGCCGCAGACCCCGAGTGAGTGAGTTTAACGGAAGAGAAGGTAAGTATGGATGGTACCGCAGACTTGTTGACTTGAGCGGAAGTAGAGTGTATGAGCACAAGAGGTATGTAGCTATCACAATTTAAGGATGTAGCTCGTCTATTCCTAATGAAAGTTCGTGAAGCTCCACTACAACTTGAACTTTCGTTTAACCTTACTACATACAGTTTTTGCTGTATCCTATTTCTATGGATTGTACTTGTACTTCCGCTTGTTCCGCAGACAACTACTCTTTTTTCTTTGACTTAGGCTTGCTTTTTGCTTTCTTATCACTTTACTATTGCTTGCTCCTACTGTGATGCTTTGCTCTGACTAATACTTTAGACTATATGTGGTTTACCGTCTATTAACCAATAGACTAGATGTGGTTTACCGTGATTAAGGAATCGGAGTGTATTACGTACGGGAGCCTATTTCAACAGTGACCAAATGGGCAGTCAGCTAAAAGCATCGGTCGGTATCGGGCGGTACCAATTATGTTATGCCATCCACAAAACCAAAGCGATCAGCTAGCTATTTTAGTTAAGCTAAATAAAGTCGGATAATATCATATAAGTTAGGAAGGGATGGATGTTAAGCTACTTACCCAACCCTCTTTGCTTTTCCTACATACAGCTTTGAGTTAAGCCTAGTGATTTATGATAATATGCCAGCTACTTTTATTCCTATTCATTTGACTTAGGCCGCGGACTTGCAGCTCTAAAGGAGCCTACCTATTTCTAAAACTCTTACCGGGAAGCTGATCTCTTTTCTACTGTTAGTGAAGCTGAGTCCGTATGGTATTACCCTCGCTTATTCAAACATTAATAGAGGCAATAGGAAATAAAAGAAAATAGTGTAGCCAGTGAGCGGACCGAGTGTATTACCCCAGTGGGTAGATATTAGGTTTTTGGAAGGTCAGGATGACAAGAGGTAGGTCTGTATTACGGGAGCCTCTTACTTCTACTCTTTCGTCTATTCCTGTTCGTGAAGCTACACGAGAGTAAGCGTAACAAGCTAGAGTATAGGATTTTTCTGACCCGAGAGACACAGATGTGAAGGACGGAAGGCCCTCTTTCTTCAGCGTAACTTCCCCAGCACAAAAGAAGTGAAGGGATGTGTACACTACTATAGGGATTTCCTTCTAACAGCGGAAGGAGAGTAAGCCTAACCTGCTAGAGCTATCAATCAGATTAGGTACCCAACCAAGAGCCTAGACTAATGTTCGTTCTGCGGAACAGATGGGATGTTCTAGCTACAGGAAGAAGAAATTAATCAGAGTGCGGGCCCTGCCTGGGAGAGATATATTACTATTCCTACTAGTCTTTGGTCAGCGGAAGGCATGTTCGTTCAGAGAGCGTAAGAATTTGACTGAAAGACTTATACTGATACTTTCTTTTACCCGAGCCTACTCCGGCACGTTACATACACGGATTTTTATCCAGCGAGTAACTACTAACGTTACGAGCCAGGAAGAGCAGAAGAAATATATGTCTATCAGCTACTGGGACAGAAATGAATATAAGTTTTTAGGTAGGAGTGAGTAGTAATAATTAAGCTTGCTCACCCAAGATATGTTTCTTGAGGTTCACCCAAGCAAGAAAGAATAGAGTATTTCTTTACCAATAAAGAGTAAAGTGTTTCTTTAGGTTCACCCAAGAGCCTATGAAAACTACTAGCGAGCCGCCCTTTCTCTAGCTAGCCTACTTCCTGTCACTACTGTTAAGCTCTTTTACCCTACTTCACTGCTATTTTAGTTGTTAGGTTGGTAAGTCCGAGGGGCAGACCCAGAGTGAGTGAATGACACGGAACCAACCAAAGTAAGCATGACACCTAGATTACGCGGTCAAATACATACGCACCAAGGTCGTCTCAGCCCGAGCATCATGCATGCTTGTAGATAAGTAAGCGATTATGACGGGTAATAAGACTAGGCCTGGTCAAGGAAGGATACGTATACTTATAAAGTGCCTTGCTAAATATTGAATTCGATCGATGGAATTGACCTCGAATTCGCTCTGGTGAAGGAAGTAGTAAAGAAAGATTTTGCCAACTTCAAAGTGGGTAAAGGATAGGGCGGCATCTCATAGATAGATAGATAAGTTTCGGTTAGCCCATAAACAAAACTGCTAGCGGATAGTCTAGTTAAGTAGCGGAAGCAGTGAGGGTAAGCTACTCGACAAAAAGTATTGGAGGAAGATCTTTCATTCGGGAGTGGAAGTGCAGGAATATGCTTTTTACTGGCCCATCACCGATTACTGTAGCGTTGTTGCCCGCCTATCTGGTCTAGCATCCTAGAGAATATGGTCTCCTTTTCTTGTCTTCGGGATCCTGCCTTTCAGACATCTTTCCTTGTTACCACCCGGCACTCTATAGAAAGTCTCGTAAGGAATGTGTGTTACTGATAGCATCGGCTCGGCTAAGATACTTTAGTAAAATGAGAGTTGTCTAAGATCAGATCTTACTCACTTATAAGCACCAAAGCAAAAGTAGACTGAAAAAGCTTATTCTCTCGTTCCCCTTTTTTTTTATTTTTAGTTATTAAGCTGACTGACTCAATCAAAGGCTCTCTAGCCTAAACGTGATCTCCCGCTTCTTTCACTATGCATTTGGAGTTGAGTGAAAGGAGATAAAGAGCTCGTACCTTATTTGATCTTTTCATTCGTACTCGTACCTTACGATACCGGCTTACTTCAGAAGAAAGTTCGAAGGAAGGCGAAGAAAGCGGGCCAAAACTCTCCCCTAATGACTAAATCTCCCCTAATGACTAAAGATAATCAGGGTGTACGAGAACAATGACTTATTAAATCAATGCCTGAGTAGAAGCTTTTCAAGACCCAGTATACCCAACAAGATAAAGAGCGAGAGTCACAGCGAAGTGTAGAATGTTGAAGAAGTGAGTGCATGTGCTACCGCTCCTTCAAAGCTAAGTAAGTGGTGAAAGAAGGTCCTTCAGCTGGCTGGCTGATGTAATATTTTGCGTGCAGGCCGGATAGGAAATAAAATAAATGGCTGAAAGAAGACGAAACTCTCTCTCGAACTCATGGAGTACGATCCTCACCTTGGATGAAGTTTTGGTTCGGTATACCGCCTCATTGGAATATACGAAATGAGATAAAAGAAGCAAACACAACACAAAAGTACATTTATTGAACTTATAGTAGAACTCTTTTTTCAAGGGTAAGGGTGCTTGCATATCTTATGGGGTAGGAGAGCTACTGGCAGGTACCGACAACTGCTATGGACTTTCTCTGCATCTGGTTTTTAGAGCTGCCTGCGTAAGGTGCCCTGTGCTAGGCCGGGCAGGGGACAGACACCTTGGTACCAGAAGGATAGTTGCCATCAGTATAAAAAGCGAAGGAGGATTGAAAAGAAAGAAGGTTTGTCTCCTTCCTCAAAGGCAAAGGGGCTTTTTCTGAACATTTCAAAATGAAAGGATTCGCTATTTCTTTTTCTGAATCCAGGGTTGATCCTTAGCTCAGTTAAGTTAAGATATGTCCAAATAAACTGAAAAAGTAACCAAAAATGGGAACCGAGGCTGCTTCTTGGTTCTGACAATTTGATTGAATAATATCGCACCTTATTTTGTGGTTGAGGCTTCTAGCTAGATATATGGGGCCATTTCTTCTCAGTCAACAGGAGCATCTAGAAGGTCATCTTCATATCGCGCGAAAACACTTCAAGTCAAAAAATCTTATTTATATGATATGTTGAAATATTTTATATACAATCCTTTCTCTTGTTGCATACTGTGATTTTCCTACTGGACTTTGTGCTTTCTCTGAACCTTAGCTGCACCAGCACCATAAATAAGGGTAATGAACTGGTACATGAGGGGTTCAGGTATCTGTGCCAACGGTACACAGTGGTTTTGAAAGGCATTGATTCTAAGCTTTCAGATAAATAGTTGATACTGATGTAGTCTTCTTTCCTTGTGTAAATTGTTGTCCTAAGTCTTTCAAAGCTCAAAAGGAAGGAAAGGAATAGAGGCTAGTAATCATACCAAGAGGGAAGTGCGCTAAAGCAGTGAGCTAGTAATCATACATCGATGGTCGTCAACTATCGATTGAAGCATTATAAAGGGCCTATAAAAAGATAGTTCTAGCAGGTAAAGAGAGTATGTTATGTAAATCAAGGTCAAGATGGCCTACGTGTCTTATTCCAAGCTTATAGGTACCATGCTCCTAGGATTCCGATCTAAAGGTAAGGGATTCTCATGAATATCCTTCCTTCGCCCGTTATCTGCTAAGAACTAAGGTCTTCCTTTCCTCTTCGTCTCCAACAGCTTTCAGGCCACTAATCACGGTAATCTGACTAACAATCTGAAGCTAGGCTTATCGATCGAATGCAAATGGTGAATTCTTCTTAACGGAAGTCTGTCTTTGATTGTTCTTCTCGGTTCTTTAAGTCAATAAGGGAGTGAACATTGGTCATAAGCCCATTCCGTCTTTCTTTTAAACCAATAATCACGGTTGAGGTTTACTTAAATTTCTTGATTTCCTGAGGTGGTTGATGATCTGTTCACAGGTCTGCTCTGTCGAATGTCCTCTCGTCTGGCTATTGAACGAATCTCCTCTTCGGCTCTGGCTATTCTATGTGCATAGCCCATCGGTAATCGGCAACTAAAAAGCAAAACGCATTACCTCGGGTTAACTCGTCTGGTACCGTCACTTCCATCGCAACTGGATCTCTTCCACAATCACCGCTGGAACTGTGCCCTCGCTTTGCCTAGTACCGGGTCTGTCTAGAGCCTTATGGGTAACATATCTCTCATACAACCATTGTAGGCCTAGCAATATGTGAAAAGCATCCATTGGTGCAACATCACACCACACCTCATCCTTCCCAAGAGCATAATTAGAATGGTGGAACAGACCTTGGGGTCATTTATTTGGAAAGGAAGTGAATGGAGTAGAGGCGGAGCTAAGGTCGAAAGCGAGGTGGAGTGAAGCACGATCGGCAACAGCTAATTGGCTCCGTAAGCTTATCGACAAACTAGAAATGCCGTAGTGAAAACGAAAGCAAGAAGAAACGAAACATGACAAAAATAAATTACACTATATATGATAATATGCATTTTCTATTCCGGCTGCTTGAAGTCTTAGATTCTTCCTTTTACTTTCTCTGACGACCTGGTTCAATAATTTAGTGTTGGCGTCTCCTTCCCTCAACTATTGAACTTACGCTCTTTGACTCGCCTGTATTTCCTCAAATTTATAGATCTCATCTAATCCATGTTTGCAGGCCCTCTAGTGTTCCAATTCATGAGTGCTTAGCTTTTTCTCTTCCTGCATTCCATCTAATAAATGCAGCACTTGTAACAGTGCATCTTTCCTCCTTTTATCCTCACCATAGTAATTAGCACACAAACCTCTGATCTTCCTCCTAAGGAACTTCATTTTGTTTTTCCAGCTGTTGCCAATCTCTCCTCTTAATTAGAATTCACTCCACCATTTGGAAATAAACTCCTTAAAACCCTCCTTGGAAACCCAGGATCTGTCAAAGCGAAATAGTCTCTGAGTCTGAACCCCTACTCTTGATGTTAATATCAAAGGATTGTGGTCTTAGGAGTATTTAGGCAAGGTGCCAATCTGAGCTCCTGTGAAGTGTTCTTCCTAGTAAACAGAGCACAAAAAGCGATCAAGAAGAGCTGTTGAAGTTGAATTGCTCCAAGTGAACTTCCTCCCTATGGCTCTCAATTCCATGAGCTCCAATTCATCAAGGAAAGAATTAAATTCTCTGCAAACTCTTTCATTAAAAGATACTCCTAGTTTCTCACCATCCAATGGTCAAGAACCTCAAATTTGGAATCTTTTATACTAACCAGAATACCCCCAGAAGCACCTCTAGCTTTCAATTGAAACCAGGTATTGATGGAAGTAGAAAGTGCATGCAAAATCCTAATACTAAACCCCTTTTTCTTAGTGTCCTGAATACCCACCAAATCGATCTTCTTCTAGGACAGAATTTAAGATAATCTTCTCATTTTTACCTTTTGTCCCATCCCTCTAATATTCCAACACTAAACACCCATGAAGATCCAGGAGGAACCTCTGAAGCTACAGGAACTGAAAACTCTTCTAATTTCTAGAAAGTTTCCCTTAATAACTGCTCAATCTCCCCAATTTGCAATTCCTTTCATAATCTAATAGTTTGGACTCTCTTCTCAGTAGTGGAACCTAATGAGATATTTACAGCTTCAAAAATATCACCGAGTTCTACCTCTGAGTGACTGATTAAGGAAAAAGAATTGAGAATGGAACACATACCTGAAGGAGGGTAATCCTGAGCTAGCTGAGAGCTCTCCCTGGCTAGTTGTGGGCCTGAGGAAGGCAACTTGGATTGCTTCTGAGATATCCTCTTGCTCCTTCTTGGAGGGGGAGCATCAGTTCCTTCTTGATTTGCCTCTTTAGTCGCTTTCATCCCTGGCTCATCCACAAATACCACCACTAGCTTGGCTTTCTTTTTTTGACCCTCTTGTGAAATGGAGTTAGCTGGCTGGTCAGCCTTGACTGGAGGGTCTGAAATGGAGAGGTCTTTCAAAGGGGAATCAGCCTCCAAATTGACAATATTGCCCTCCCATCTTTCAGGGATCTCAGACAGATCAGATGAGGCCACCTCATGGTGCATCATGTTCCCTTCTTCACAGACCACTAGGACTTGCTCAGGTCCCTACCAGACCACCATTGCCAGTACATTGATTTGCTCAGGGACACTTGGGGCTTTCTCCTCTACCCTGACCACTAGGACCTGCCCCTTAGCCTGAAACGACTCCTCAACCACCTTCTCACTTCCTTCCTCTGCTTGTGGGCCAGACCTCCCGCAGATAGATGTTTTTGGCTTGGAGCGGGTCTCGATTCTCATTATTTCATATATAAACAATGGTCTCTGAGCGAAGGCTTATCGTTGACAATTGTTTTTCTAAGGTAATGCAAATATTTCATATATAGAGATGAACCAAATAAGTTTCAGGATTCCCGTGATTTGCTTTTGTCTAACCAAACTATCGCATGAGTTTCTTGAGGAAATGTCGTCAACTAACTATGAGTAGGTCAAGTAAACTAATAGCTCATTTCTTGGGAATTAAGTAAAGGAAACTAGGTCACCGAAAGTCTCAGATGATTCAGTAAAGACAGAAAGAGTAGTTCTTTTATGTAGGGCAAGTCCTTCTTTGGACAGTGAGTACAGTAGTGCTTGTTATAGGAAAGAGTGTAAGCTGAGTCTAACTCACCTATGGATGTTGTTGAAGTGACCGAATAGGAAAGAACTACTAAGAATGGAAAAAGTTTCGAAGGAGAGCGGATAAGGAAGGGCAGCTGAACTACTTAGGTTCGAATCCTGTCCCCGCACAATGAGATGCTAATTTTAGGGATACCTTATGGGAGGAGAAGAGGTCTGATCGGAATGACTAGTCCTAGCTCCCTTTCATCCCTTGCTCCGGGGCTAGTTGGAACGCATAGTGCTAGTATGACTAGTAGTATGTATCCCGTGCTATACTAGATTGCTTCCCTATCACTAGCTCCCTCCGACCCTATTGCTATGTTAGCTTCCTTTTCCTATTGCTGGGAATGCTGCACCCGCCCTAGCTCCGGACCCAATCCCCAAAGCTTCCTTTCCCACTGTTAGCTCTCCACCCACCAATTTTCGTAAAGAAAATAACGTAAATAGAGAGAATTCAAGGACCTATCGAGAAATTGATGTTCTCTTTTAGCCAAAGAGCTCTTTCCCGGTCCGCTAAGATGCAGATGACTGGTGAAATCTATCTTTCAAAAAAACGATCGTCACACAGGCTATTTCCCCTATCCGGCACCATGGACCACTGACCAAAAGCCTGCTGGGCGCAGCCTTACTTTTGGCCATAACCATCTTGATCTATGATTCTTGTCACATTCCGGATCCTTCGGCCTAGGGTGACGAAGCGGGGCAGTACGGTTTGAGAACCCCCATTTTGAGACCTCATCCCAGAGCTTCCTATAGTAATCCTCCAGCTATGCTCTATGAAAAGAAAGGATAGATAGGACTAAAGAAGGTGAATAGACAGGAGATAAATCTGTCACATGGCCTCGAGTCCTTAGTAGCGACTGCTCGTCGGCAGATGGGTTATCGTACCGCCGATGTCAAGATTGGGTTTCACATTCCTACTTTCCTTTGAGCGGGAACGAGATATCTTTCACCGAAACAACATGCGGGGCGTAGTACCGTTCGGACTAGTCTTTTGGGCCCACCCCTCCACTAATATAATAGAAGGTAATATAGCGCTTCGGGCTAATATAGCTTCCTCGCTGTGCGTTTTCTTCGATTTCTGGGTAAATGGAGTTCATTTTGGAAAGAAATTGGCACTATTAATTGATGATTTGGGAATGTTCATCAATCAAGAAAATGAAAGGGGCGTGGAGATAGCACTTACTACTTGCCTTGGCGCGGAGAGAGAATCTTGCTTGAGGTCAAAAGATGAATACCGAGGAATTGAGATTGAGACCATTCGAAACATAATACCTAAGATTGACTTTATGGTAAGCTCGATTTGGCCAGGGCAACCTATATCTATACTTGACTCAGCAAGAAGCACGTGGCGGATTGCCATAGCACCAGTGGACCCTTGGGAGGGGGGAGTCCGCCCCTGGCGTGGACAGATAGAATCTCTTTTTTCATTTGACTAAATTGTTATATTCGATTTGGTAATTCTACTATTTCGTGCTTTTTTCTATTCAAAATATTGTTCTCAGTCTATAACGCTATTCCTAGTTCTTTTTAAATAAGTTGATCTTCACTGGCTTTTTATCCTCTCCTATAGGCAAAAGTAGTCAATGCTATTTTCCTTCAATACGTTGGTCACGAATCAAGAACTTTTTCTGAACAAGCAAGGGATTGAGCTCTTTGAGTTGTGAACATTTCTGGCGCTGGGTGGCAGCCATATAAATAAAAAAGAAAAGAAAGCTCCCGGGCTAATGGCAAGAAAGTTTCAGAAGTCCGACGGATCTTGATGATTCGTAAGAGCACTACTTTTGAAGTCAAGGAAAGGATTCCGATGGTGGGCTCCCCGCAAGTTAGTGATCCAAAGGTGGGCATTAAGTCCGTTCGCTTTCATGAATGACAATTGATCCGCCAACGAATCCCTTTGAATAGCGGTTCTCGTCATCTTTTCCGGTCAAAGCACGGATAATGCAAACCAAGCGGCGAAGGGCTGACTAAGTGGCCTGTCTTCTTGAGCCTGCTAAACCAAATGTTCGAATGTTCGCCTATTCGTATTCCGATTGGCCCTAGAAAGAGGTTAAGACGTCACAGAAGCAGGAGGTGGGATCGTAGAATCCACTAAGGATAAGCAGACACGAAGGGAAGCGATTACGGCTCATGCGCCAGGTAGAGTAGACATTGTGCTCCCCTATTTCCCCACGTATGTGATTGAAAGAAGTGAAATTAAGAAGTGGTTTTTTACTAAAAAAGGGCATCTATCCACAGAAGTAGGTTGGCTAGGCGATGCGCCAGGGATGCATCGATCAATATCGGCCAACAACCCGGTGCTTAAGTCAAGAAGAAAGAGAGTAAAATCACCACAAGAACTTAGCTAGCCCACCACTAATAGACCCATAAGGGCCGAAACCACTACCTTAGCAGCCTCTTTTGCTGATATAGAGCTAGGAAGGCGGGTAGGCCTTATCAATTAGGGCAAAGCTTGAGAGCAATGGCCTGGTGCAACTACTTGGCTTGCCAAGAGCGGAGAAGTCATATGTATACAAGACATGAGAAGACGACCAGACCATAGTTGTGGAGCCCCATGCTTTTCCTATATAAGTTCCTCGTCTGTATCTTTTTATGCTTTCTTGGATTGATGCTCTCTACCTGGATGGGAGTCCTTATACTAAATACTAAGGTAATGTCCCTCCCTGACTTGCTTCCCCCCTATGACCCCTAAGGCATGCATTCCTTCATTGCAGCCTAGTGAGATAGGTCTTCCGTGAGAGATATATGGGTGTTCATTGAGAGATCTCTGGTACTTGGGCTAAGATAGACTTGTTGTGGATATGTGGTACGCTAGCAGCAAGAGCTCTGAGATAGGCAACCGCACTAGCCTTCTAGCATTCATTTCGAATTTGTATTGCAACTGTATTAGTAACTAATTGTTAGGTGTATTCTCCAATACGTTCAATTTGGTATTTACAACAAGTATAGCAAGTAAAAACAATAAAATTGACAACTATTAATAGCTTCCTCCTAACATATGCTTTGCCATTTAAGCGGCCATTTATAAATAAATAGTTAATGTAGCTATTGATTGCTATCATAATGATTATCAATAAGATGACCGTCAGGTATAATTAGCTTAGCATAATATGCTGCACGCACCATGTGCTTCGGAGAAAAAAACATAGGCTGATGCATTGGCCAACCTAGCAGCTGCCCCCTATTTCTTCTTAGGTGATCCAGGAATAAAAGCTTTTGCTTTCACTAGGTAGAATAGAGAAGACAGGAATAAAGGACTAATATACTTCTTTCAATTATAATCTAAGGATGACTAGTGCGAAACTTCCTAGTGAGTTTAAGAAAGAGGAGTAGATATTCCGGTAGTCCATTACGTCGAATTTCGTATATAAAGATAGATGTAAGTTCGATTTTACTTGCATTAAGAATTTTCTTTCTTGTCAACTCCCGAAACTACTGATCCTACTGTCCTATCCTTACGAAAGAGTGAAGTCTTCCCCATAGCTTCTTTTAGTGCTGCAAAAGCTGCCTAAGCACCAACGTTCCAGTGAAATGAATTCTTTTTTATTCCTTTAATGGCTTACTAATTACCCCATATCCCCTTATGAATTTCTGGGAATAACCGCTTAGACCCGGGACCCTAATTCCTTAAAAAACAGATTTGGGTCTTTACCTACGTTCCATGGCCTCCACCATATAAGGTTAAGCTTGTCAGAAGAGCAGTGTATCATCAGCATACTGCAAGAACATAATATCATGCTCATTATAAAGTTTGGGACCTAATCCTTTCAGTATACCTGCCATGCTGTGTGGCCAAAGAATGTTCAAGATGTTATTTCCGATGCTTCTTTTTTGATGAGTTTATCAGTTCAATTTCATTATTGTTGCATGGTATTGGATTATTTATTTATTGGATTTTTAACCATTTATCGGGTGTATCTCCATTGTTGTCTTGGTGCTTGATCAACTTCCAGAGGTTGGAAGCCGAGATTGCTCCTACTGAGTTGAAAGTTTTACTCAGCTATTTCCAATTCATTTTTTCGGAGGACAATTGAACTGTTAGTTGGAGCTGCATGTGAGGCCCTAGGAAGGAGCTTTAACGATTTGCTTAGCCGTAATTTCATAATAATCGAATGATTTCGTATTTAGTGTTTCGTCTCAGTATTAGTTTATATTTCCGCTGCGAGAATTTTGACGGGTCAGATGTACCCAGTTTGTATTTTAGACTGTGTACCAATAATTTGAGACTTTTCAACATTAATTAATGCTAGATGAAAATTTGGCCATTCCGATGTCAAAAAAAATTATCGTACTGGGTGTGACAGCTTTAGTAGTATCAGAGCATGATTAAAGAGGCCTGTTGGTAGCCTACCTTTCTCAATAAGTTGGTAGAGTGGGGGTCTAATTAGGTCATTTGTTACTTTAGATATGGCTGGTAGGATAAAGTGTACCCCACGCGTTCCTTTTGGTGTCGAGACGCCACCTGTCCACCAGGAAATCAATCAAATATAACATTTTCCGATGTTCCAAGCATAGAACGTAAGTTTATGTAACTAAAATACTCCTTCATTAACACCGGAGAAATACTAGAACAATGCACGTTGATGTGAGAGTTGAATACTTACTTGAGACAGGATGAAGGAGAGTTTGGGAAATAGGAGCTTTTTAATTCAACCTTGATTTTCAGAGCATTAAGAATTAGCTCATGATGCTTTCGAGTTTGTTGAACCTATATATAAATAAGAAATACATAGTAAAAAATCACAACTAGGAAATCAACAATAATGGTTGCATTGGATATTTCCAATTTAAGGCGTAAGGACATAATAAGTTGGAGGCCAAGAGGATGAAGAAAACCTAAGTTACCCAATTGTGCTAGAGGAGGGGCTGGACGAGCCAAGAAGAGGGCGGGATGCGCGATTCCAAGATCCAAACTTTCAGAGAATAAATATGCCGCGCATGGATTTTCCAACTTTCAGTGGCGAGCACCCGGGTAGAAGACTGCCAATTCTACTTCGAAGCCTTCCAAACGCCAGAGATGTATAAAACACGCATGGCGACAATGAATTTCACGGGGGATGCACGAGAATGGTACCGGAGCTACAAGATTTACAAACCCCATCCACCTTGATTCTTGTTGAAGAAGTGCTAGACTTCTTTTCAAGTACCACAGGGAAGCCTATTGACGAATTTAAGCGAATTCAGCAATCTGGTAGCGTGGAGGAGTATAGTATATCAAAGAATTCATGAAAGCTAAGGCCAGGTCAAACTATGATTGATTTCCAGTGAAGAATTCTATCTAGGCAGTTTCATTAGCGGTTTGAGGGAAGAGATTAGGAACACGATTGAGTTATTCAATCCATCCAATCTCAAAGATGCCCTAAAGATCTCAAGGCAAATCGAATTGTCACTGGGTAGCTATGGCTCAAGAAAACCTCCAATGGCAGCTAGAACCCACACTACAATCGAAACCCTTCCATACCAAGAACCTTTTGAATTCAGCAAATACATGAACCATTGACCAGAAAAGAGCTAGAGGACTGTGCTTAAAGTGTGGTTAAAAATATCACCAAGGTCACAAGTGTACAAATCGAGCTATTCACGCTTTGGTGGCTGCCAATGGTGAGGGGAATGGGCAAGATAAATTAGACCAATTTGAGTTCAATCTTGATGAAGACATAGAGGAAGAAGGGGCAACTATGACTCTCGGTGATCCTAATGGAGAAGGGCACCATAGGACCATGAAATTGGAAGGGTCCATTGGTCAATTTCCAATCAAAGCCATGCTAGACAGTGGGAGCACCCATTGTTTCCCCCTCCATTGCTCAACAATTGAACCTGCCATTAACCCAGACCAAGCCACTCATAGTCCGGCCAACGGCAATCGATTACAGTCCAACTCTTTGTGTAAGGATCTTAAATTTAAGCTCCAAGGCCATAATTTGCCGACCTGAGAGTTCTGGAGGTGGAGGGTTACGACATGATTTGAGGGATTGGCTTGCCGGCTTTGGGCCCATGAGAATAGACTGGGGCAAGGGTGTAGTTGGGATGGAACACAAAGGTGAGAGGATCGAGTTACAAGCTGAGAGTCAATTGGCGGAAGCTCAAGTCTGTGAGCATGTGGAGGAGATAAGTAAGAAAAAAAAGAAGAACCCTACCCTAAGTTACACTTGGAGTTCAAGCAGGTGGAGCCACAGCAGGCGGGGTTTTGACTTGCATAATGCAGTTAGTTCTCTGGTCATTTCTCGCTTTTAGTTGGTAAAATTACTGGTTCTATTTACTCCTGGCCCAAAAGTTTGGTATTTTGGAGGTAAAGAGTAACCCTTCGACCGGTAAAAGGCTTGTTTCTGAGATGTCACCATCACGAGCTCCAGCTTTTCTGTTGTGGCCTTAGCCGGTACCAGTGCCAAATCCTTTAGAAAATCAAGAAGCCCCAATAATCAACTTTTTTTTTCTATCAATCAACAGCAAAGTTAACAAACCACACCAGCATTTTCGAATTTGGGATAGACTTCTTTAGCAAACAGCTTGTCATCCAAGCAAGAGCAGATTGAACCAACCTCTAACCTTCTAGAGACCTCTATTAACACACTCCTAACTGCATTAGAAAACGCATCTTCACTCGCTTGCTTTTCAAAATGTGAGAAGTTTGGAAAGAAGGCTTTCAACTGGGACTCATCATACCATGCAAAGGTCTTATCCCCAAGCCACTAAAAAGGCGTCTCTTTTTTTATATTTCATGGCGAGGTTTTACCCGTCAGATGGGTTGATTATTACACCTGGCCACCATGGGTGACTTTTCACTTTACCCCACCCAGACGAGATCAGAAACTAGAAATCCCCCCTGTTTTCGAAGAAGAGGCGGAGGATGGGAATCCTGCCCGAGCCATACCCCGTTTTCTTCGCGGGTTGCATTTGCATGGTTTGCGGAAGGGACGGCCATTTTGGAAGAGATTTGGCTGTTGAGACGAAGAGATGTTGCTTCGTCTGATGGGGGAGACAGTATATAAGTCTCTCTAACCCCTGTACTTGAGACGCTTTCGGTATAACTACCCATGACGTCCTTTGGCTTTGTGGGCAATTTGTGTCCCGCCCTTCAGTTATCGCACCTTTTGAGAGATTTTCCGTTTATGGACACCATGGGCTTCTCGTCTGAGTAGTTGGCAAGCCAGCAATTGCCATTTTCCAGGGCCCGTTCTATGATGTATGGGCCTAGCATCTCCCTTATGTATGTTGAGCCCTCTCTTGGAACATTTCCCTTTATCTTTCGAACTTGAGGTTTTGCTATTTAGCTACGGTTCTGCCATTCGCTTACCCGGTTGCACAGCACCCTCCATTCCCTCTTTCTAGTCCATCTATGAATTTTACACAGAGGGGGTGGCATGTATCTCCGCATCTCTGGCATATTAACATTTCATGGGATTCCCCAAAAGAGTCACATACTTCACATAGGGACAGTGTCACTTGACTTGGTTCGGCCCCGATCATGTTGCATGAAGCTTCTTCCTCTTCGGGTTCTTATATCTGTTCTGAGGGAGCTTCTTTAGGAGGGTTCGAGTTGGAACTTTCTCTTTTCTCTCGTTGTTTCAGCGTCATGCCGCTTACCCGGGGAATAAGAAGCGTCAGATCTGGCAGCGCAAGAGGAATACTGAAGAAGGGAACAAGCCTCAGGAGGATCCGAAGGATAAGATCGGTGAGGATCTGAGGGATTCCGATGGAGACAGTGTGGAGGTGATTAGACATGTGGGAAATTTGCTAAACGATGATGACTCCCCTACTGAGTCTGAGTTGGGTATTTCTCTGAATACCGGTACCGAAACTGAAACCTCTGCTATGATGCCGATGCTGGAACGTGGCAATTGATCTCTTATTAGTTAGCAACGTTTGGGTGCGGATCCACTCTTTTTCCTTTTTGCTCTGTGCTTGCATAAACAAATACATATATTGTGTAGTTTTTTAGTGATTTTGGATTGAAATTTTCTCATATATAGTGTGTTGTCGTGGTGTGTTGTCGGGTTTCGAGTGCTTCCTTGGAGAATAAAATCCTTAGTAGCCCCTGGGAGGGAGGAGGGCCCTCTTAACTAAGGAGGATGTATTCGACATCCCCGATAGCCCTAAAGTAAAGGGCTGAGCGGTTCTACTTGGGGGGTGGTTGATCCAAATGTGGGCGACCTGCCTGCTCTGCCGCCTACCTTCATTGATTTGGATCCAAAAGATGGGGAGCAACCCTCCGGTAGCACAGAGTGGTGTTCAAGTCGAAAGGTCCAGTTCCACCCTGCCCCAAAGGGGTGAACTTTCACCTAAGACAAAAGAAAATAATCGCATTTTCGAGGAATTCTCTAAACCTTATCGAGAAAATAAGTGGAAAGAATTCTTTGAAAGTGGGAGCTGCAAAAAAAAACCCCGTAGGAAGTAAGGCTGAAGAGAAATAGCTGGACTTCGAGTGAAGTGAGAGAATCTTTGGTTCGAGAGTAGAGGGCGTAGCGTAGCCCATTGTAGATTCCAGCCGAGAAGACCAGGAAAAGAGAAGGCGCGCAGCGAATGTCATATATCTCAGGAGCTAGATTACTTCCCGATGAACAAGTCAGAATTGCCTCAACTAAAATACATGGAATTGGACCT